>Ga0180434_10000015_pt1 | contig 237037 bp, 236 predicted proteins | sample SS_ome_7_FD_132453 | JGI IMG/M metagenome (GOLD analysis project Ga0180434, IMG submission 132453) | Hypersaline lake sediment archaeal communities from the Salton Sea, California, USA - SS_1_D_2 metaG | ecosystem: Environmental > Aquatic > Non-marine Saline and Alkaline > Hypersaline >... | reverse complement strand
TGGTTTCCGCGCAATGTGGAGTCCTTATTTTTTTATTTTTCTTGTTTTGTTAACCATTCTCTATTTTTATTTAACCGGACCAGGACGTAAACACTTTCGTAATCCTGAACCAGTACTATTGAAACAAAAAGTTTATTTTCTACTTGCAATGATTTCACTGTATATAAGCAAAGGTAGTCCGCTAGATTTATTTGGACATATTACATTTTCTGGACATATGGCATCAATGGCTATATTATTTTTAATCGTACCACCACTTCTTATTTTTGGAATACCTATTTGGATGTGGCAAGCTTTCGTTTCATTACCAATTATTCATCCTATCATGAAGCTTTTTACACAACCGATAATTGCATTACTTTTGTTTAATACATTTTTCTCTTTATATCATGTACCAATGATCTTTGATGTTGTTAAAACAAACCCTCTATATCATTCGATTGTAACAACCGTTATATTTGTTGCTGCTTTCTTTATGTACTGGCCATTATTGAACAAACTGCCAAATTGGAAACAAATTAATGGTCTAAAGAAAATTGCATATATTATTGGAAATAGTGTTTTAATTACACCAGCTTGTGGATTAATTATTTTTGCTTCATCACCACTGTTTGAAACTTACTCTAACCCACAAGCTTGGATTCAAGCATTAAGCTTATGTGTTCCATCTGAAATGCTTTCGGGCTTATCGCTTACAGGGCCTGAAATGTTTTCAAGTATGCCAGTTATGGAAGATCAGCAACTAGGTGGAATTATTATGAAGATTATTCAGGAAATTGTTTATGGCAGCTTTTTAGCATATGTATTTTATGAATGGGCGCGCAAAGAACGGGAAAAAGATAAAGTGAATATGGATTACTCTCCTGAAATTTTAAAATAGAAAGAAAGGGCTGTCTAAAAAGTACAGCCTCTTTCATAGTATATTAAATTTCATTTCGGTGGCGGACGCTTTCCGCGGGCACGGCCTCAGCCTCCTCGACTCACAAGTTCGTCTGTGGGTCTTCGGCTCGTGCTGTTCCCGCTGGAGTCGCCGCCACCTTCTTCAATTAACCAATCTCCATTACAGACCCTGTAATATTCCCAAAAAAAGCACAAAAAAATTCCCTTTTTTAGTAAAATGTAACTTGTCCTTTCAGATGAAAACCGAAAGAATAAAATGGAGCGAAGAGAAAAACGCGTGTTTTTCTCCTCGCTCTTTAATTTAGGGACTTATCGAACAACCCCTTTTTTTACTTAAATTTTTATGTTTAACTTAATAATGCCAGCCTCTCTAGCCGAATTATAAATGATTAAAATAAGCGGACCAATAAAAAATCCGAGAACACCAAAAAGCTTTAATCCTAAATACATTGAAATTAAAGTTGCCAGTGGAGAGAGGCCAATTTGGCTTCCCATTACTTTTGGCTCTAACGTTCTTCTAATAATCAATAAAACGGCTGTTAATATACCGAGCTGGGTAGCCATGGCCATATTACCAGATAATAGGTAAAATAGAGTCCATGGTCCCATTATGATAATAGATCCTAAAATCGGTATTACATCTATAATCCAAATAATGATGGACATGATTAAAGCAACGTCAGGAGCAATTAATAATAGTCCGATTAATGATGCTGCAAAAATGACAATACTAACTAAAAATTGGGCTTTAATAAATCCCATGACAACAAATGATAACCGTGAAAACATAAACTTTACTTTTTGAGCAGTACCTTCTGTTAAATGAGAATAAAAGCGGTGCTTTAATCTTGGCAAGTCAAGTAAAAATAAAAAGAGCGCAATTAGATAAACGAGTAGGTTTACTAAATAGTTTGGGATATTTGTAAACAAGCTTTTAATATTTTCAATATTTACTGCACTTATTAAATATTCTTTGACACCTTGTAAAAATTGCTCTACTTGATCACTCACTTCTTTAACAAATTCTTCAGGTAAATCTTCAGCTGTATTATATAATGTTTTTTCAAAACTTAACCAAATGTTTGTAATTTCGTTTATATATATTGGTAAATTTTCTGCAATTTGAATCCCTTCTGCTACAACTTTTGTTGCAACAAACATCGTGCTAAACGTAATTAATAACATAAAAAGTAAAAAAACAATGATAACAGATAAATTACGCTTTAGTTTTAACTTGTTTTGGCCTAAACGTACGATTGGGTCAAGCATTATAGCTGTTAAAAATGCCAAAACAAGAGGGACTGAGATAGGTAGTATGAAATACCCGATTAAAAGAAGAAACAAGATGTATATAGTAATGATAACAGGTTTTTTTTGAAAAAAAGCTCTCAACCCAAAGCCCCTTTCTACGTACATATTCATTTAAATTATATTATGTAAGAATAGAAAAACAAAGAGTTTTGTTTTGAATAATACATATATAAATGAAAGGTTACTGTTTACAAATATAGTAAAAAAGCAAAAGCATTTGCTTTTGCTTTTACCTAATTACCCTTTAATTTTTTCAATTTCTTCTTTTGCTCTTTTTAATAATTGCTCACTATTTTCAAGAATATTGGCAGGGAAATTCTCTCCTTCTCCATATTCTACTCCGTGAGGGTAATAGTGCTTACCTAATAGAGGAGTAATTAATTTAATTAATGCATAACGACCGCCAACATCACCTTCAACGGCATACCCTTGTATACGTAAATAAAATACATCACCTTTATATTCAAACTTACGATCGTATGTTACACGTTCATAATCCCATTGAGCCGCACGAACAAACCCTAAATTTTCCAAAACATCATCTAATAAAGATAATTCAATAGTTAAACCTTCTAATCCAATATTTTCGAATTTCATATGTATTACCTCCTAAGCTTTATATGCTTATTGTTTCCATAAAATAAGATATCAAAAGATAAATCTCTACTGTTTAATAATAGTATGAATAAGACAAACTTTCAATTATATAAAAAGAATTCTCTAGATGTTTTAAAAAATAATCGATTTTTGACACATATTTTATTTTTATGGACATACTAAAACTATCATTTAGATGGAAAGGGGAATTTTATGCAAAAGGTTCGTGACATAATGTCTACAAATGTTCAATACTGTACACCGCTTGACAATGTTTATGAAGCAGCGGTAAAAATGAAGGACTTAAATGTAGGTGCAATCCCTATTGTTGAACAAGATAAAGTAATTGGGATGGTAACAGACAGAGATATTGTAATTCGAGGAATAGCTGAAAAACGCTCAGGTTCCTATCAAATAACAAATGTTATGAGTAATCAAATTATTCAAGCTTCACCTGATGATTCAGTAGAATATGCGGCACAGCTGATGGCTGAACATCAAATTCGTAGACTACCCGTTATTGAAAATGGACGATTAGTCGGAATTGTGTCACTGGGAGATATTTCTATAAATAAACAATCAGATGAAAGAGCAGGAGAAGCATTAAGTGATATTTCAAAGCATGATCATCCATAGGCGTTTTTTATGCGCCTTTTTCTTTTTTAATGAAAGATAAAATTTGCGATAATGATTTTACTATACTACTATTAAATTAGATAAATATATTATTCCAATACATACATAAAATGGTTATATGTTAAGAAAAAGAAAGCTGAGGGGAAAATCACTGAAAACATTATTAAGAATTACAATTATTCTAATCGTTTTTATAGCTTCTTTTTATTTGTTTATGGGTGAAGAAAATGATCCAATAAATGAGGATATACAAGTGAAAATTCAAAAAGAAACGATAGAGATGGATATAATGTCCTTAATAGGAGAGTCAGAACAATCCATTCTAAGTATTTATGGAAAACCAGATCGAATAGATCCGTCCTATTATGACTATGAATGGTGGATTTATAATAAGGATTTGGATCACTATATACAAATTGGGATTTTTAATGAAAAAGTTGTAACTATTTATGTAATTGGAAAAAATGTTGATATTTCTCCTTTTTATATTGGTCAGCCGGTTCAAGAATTGTTTTCAAAGATGTCCCCAAAACCAACTATTTCAATCGATTATAAAGGTAACTCTTTTCAGTTTGAGCTTTCTGAACAAGATTTAAATACCCGACCTTTATTCGAAATGAATGGTAACTATTTACAAGTATATATTGACCAGTTTACAGGTAAGGTATCTAGTATTCGGTTATTAGACAAAGAAGCATTAATTAAACAGAGACCATATGAACTTATTTATCGAGGACAATTAATTTCAAGTAAACCAATTTCGGATAAGGAAAAAAGACAAGTCGAAGAAGGACAAGAAAAACAAATATTTGATATAACAAATATAATTCGAAAACGGCACGGATTAAATCCATTGAACTGGCACGATCAAACGTCAAAAGTAGCTTATGATCATAGTAAAGATATGAAAGAAAATGAATATTTTTCACATGTATCTCCAACTAATGGTACGTTAGCTAATCGATTAGAAGAGGGAGGGATTCTTTTTACTGTTGCGGGAGAAAACATTGCAGCACAATATGTAGATGGAATTGAGGCAGTAGAAGGTTGGTTAAACAGCAAAGGGCATCGAAAAACATTGCTTCAAAAAGATTATACTCATTTAGGAATTGGTGTATTTGATAAATATTATACCCAAAACTTTATTGCATTATGGGAACAAGCATCGTAACGGTGCTTGTTTTTTTTGATCTCTCATAAATATTTATGAAAAATTAAAATATCACATTAGGAAGTTAGGAATATAAGCTTTAAAATCAAACAAAAAAACATTTATGAGAATAGGCTCACACCTTTCAAACATTTTATATATATTAGTTAGTAGGCATTAGCAATGAATGGGGTGAAGAAAGTGTCGAAAAGAATTAAATATCCAATCATTGAAGACTTTAAGGAATTTGTACGTGAACATCCTAAGCTTATTGATGAAGTGAAAAAAGGTGAAAAAAAATGGAAAGACATTTTTGAAGATTGGCGTTTATTAGGGAATGAAGACCCCTCATGGAATAAATATAAAACAGATGTTCAAGGTGAATCCAAAAAAGAAAAAACTTCTTTTTTAACGACTTTAGTTTCATCTGTAAAAAATTTAGATATGGATCAAGTAAATGAAAACCTATATAAAATGAACAATGCTATTTCCTCCATTCAAGAGCTACTTCAACAATTTGGACAAAATAACCAAGTAACAACTAACAATAATAACGTAAAACCTTTTATGTTCCGAAAGGATTAAGAAAATGAGAAGCGATGTTTATGAATATATACAAGCTAATTATGATTTAAAAAGATTTTTAAGAGAAAAGCCAATTTGGTATCGATATTTGAGTAGAAATCCAGGCCAATTAGAAAATATGCATATCGACATGATGCATTATTATAAAAAAACAATACCACATAAAGTCTCAAGTTTTTCTCAGTCTCTTCAATTAGTATCAATGATGCTAGGGATGATGGACGCAATGAGACAGCAAGATTAACTGACCATAACAACTTGGCTACAGCCAAGTTTTTTTGTTTTTTAGGATAACTAAAACAGTTCTAGGGGAAGATATACAAGATGATAAAGGATTTATTATGAAACATTATTTCTTATTTGAAATCCAGTTCACAAACCCATCATTTTTAAGCAAGGCTCATTTCGTAGACATTGTAGCTTTTTATTGGGTTTTGGTAGCGGAAGGCGACGACTCCTGTGGGAAAACAGCCATAAGATAATGAATAAATAAGTTGAATAATTGGAGGGATATTTAGTGAAAAAAATCCTATTTGTGTCACTTTTATTAGTCATGACTGCATGTAACAATGAGAAGCCAACACCAGAAACAAACAAAATAGACTCCATTATACCCCTTGAAGTTATTCAATTACAAAAGTCGAACGTACAAGAGGTTACAAAGCCAATGAATAGAACAATGTCAGTTCGATATCATGTAAAAGAAGGACGGGTATATGTTGAATTGTTTATTCCAAATTTCACGTTTTCAAACAGTCAGAAAGGAAAAAAAGATGGTGAAGGTTACTTAATTCTTACTATTGATGGTGAAAAAAAGAAAAAAATCAATAGTGCGGCTTTTATCATTGATGGCTTATCCGAAGGAAAGCATGTCATTCAATTAGAACTTTATCATCATGATCACACTCGTTACCATCTTAAAAAGCAGTTCACCATTGATATATAATAACAAATGTTTTCATTAAAAGAGACATCATGATAGAATGATGTATGGAGGTGTCTCTCTATGATTACTACTTCGGAAAATGTTCGAATTATAGATAAAGCAGAATTGCTTGCAAATATGATTATTCATTCTGAGATTGCTGAACATTATCGACGTTCTTTATATAAATTAAAAAACGATCAAGAAGCACAAGCTATTATTCAAAAATTTGTTAAAATAAAAGAACTATACGAAGATGTTAGAAGATTTGGGAAATATCATCCAGATTATAAAAGCATCACAAATGAAATGAGAGAAATCAAGAGAAAGCTTGACTTAAATGAAAAAGTTGCCGCATTTAAAAAAGCTGAACGAAATTTACAAACATTGCTTGATGAAATAAGTGTTTGTATTGGTCGTTCTGTTTCTGAACAAATAAAAGTTCCTACTGGCAATCCATACTTTGAAAGAAGCTGTGGTGGAGGCTGCGGTACAGGAGGAAGCTGTGGCTGTTCTATGACATAAGTTAAAACAAGGTGAAAAACCTTGTTTTTTTATGCTCTTTTCTAAAAATCCCTGATTCCGACCCTTATTTTTTAAAAATGCAGTCGATACAATTGTTTCCACAGCAAAACATTTTTTCTTGTGGGACCAAAAAACGGTGTCTATATACATAGCAATTTTCATTTTCTTTTCGTACGAACATTGTTTGATAAGTTATTCGTTTATTTTTTATAATAATAGAAGAAGCTTCTTCAATACGTTTTGTTAAATGATATTCATCCATAAATTTGTATGTATAGATATATAAAAATGGAATACCTGTAACTTTTGTCATTTTACAAAATTGAATAGTTTTTTCTTTTGATAACCTATCTAATAGCTCGTCATATAAGAAATTGATGTCCAAGACTGTTTTCCTCCATTATAATAATAAAATAATAAAGACAATCCATGGATTTATTAAAGGAGAATGAAAATGTTTGAAAAGAGACAGGGATTAATTGTATGGCTCCATTCATTAAAACACGTTAAATTATTACGAAAATACGGTAATGTACATTACGTTTCTAAAAAAATGAAATATGTTGTTTTATATTGCGATATGGAACTAATTGAACAAATTTCGGAAAAGTTATCTTCTTTTTCCTTTGTAAAACAAGTCGAACCGTCATATAAACCGTTTTTAAAGCTCGAATTTGAATCAAAAGTAGATAAAGCAAAAGAATACGATTACAAGATGGGTCTTTAAAGAAAGAAATGCGAAATCCGTAAAGGTTTCGCATTTCTTATTATAACAGTATCGTGGATGATTATTTTCGACTAAAAAGTTATTGCATTGGTGGAATATAACGGTTCATTCTTAATATTCCAATTAAGTGTTGATAAAACAACTCTTTTTCTGGATAAATTGTTGATGGCTTAACTTCTAGCTCAATAATTTCTTTATTTAGTTCATTTGCTAGTTGTTTAAATAAGTCAAATCGCTTATTGGGTTTAACATGTGGATTTGGTATCCCTTCACGACATATATAAAGGGGCTGGAACTCTCCTTCATTTGTTGGCTTTAAGACGACAACTAATGATGTAACAGCTTTTCCATTAACAGTTGTATAAAAAGCCATCAAATGCTCGAGACGATGTTTATTAACTTTCGCTATTTCGAAAAGCTCATATATATCAGAATAGCCTTCTCCTAATTCGATAAATCGTTGAATCATTTGGTTTCCCCCACTGTTTCATTTTCATCCTATAATATTACCATGAATGATAGCTGAAAAAAAGGTGACATTAATAAGAAAAGCTAAGATAAAACTAAGAAAGCGCAAAGCACCCGCCTATCGGGAAGGAAACTGGAGGTACTGCGATGAGGCTTCCGCCGCCACCGCAGGGCTAAAGAAACCCAAGCCGATGGCGCTTGGAGCTACAAACCAAATCTACAATCTAGTTACTTTAACAATTGAACAAACTTAAACTTTCTGAAACGACAAAAAAAAGCCTGCAGATTCTATCTGCAGGCTCCTTCCCAATCTTGAAGAAATTCTTCAAGATAAGAAGGCAAAGGGAGAGGAGAAACCGGAGGAAGAACTTATGGGGAAACGTAAGTCTTCTCCGCGGTTGGCAACAACATCTGCAAACGATGTTGTCAGTAGTCATTATGGCCAAAACAATAAACCTTATACGTTAATTAAACAATTTTTTATATAGTGTTAAAATTGAATGATTGTTGTTTCATCATAACTACTATGATACCATATTTATGCGAAAAAAGAGGATTTTTGTAAAGTTGTGGTGAATAATATGAGAGTAGTATCTGGTAGCTGTAAAGGAAGAGCTTTAAAAGCTGTTCCAGGAATGAATACTAGGCCAACAACAGATAAAGTTAAAGAAGCAATTTTTAATATGATTGGTCCTTATTTTGAAGGAGGACAAGTACTTGATTTATTTGCTGGGAGCGGGGGGCTTGGCATTGAAGCGCTTTCAAGAGGGATGGATCACTGCATTTTTATCGATAGAGATCATAAAGCAATACAAACGATTTACTCAAACTTAAAAATCTGTCATTTAGAAAAACAAGCTGAAGTTTTTCGAACGGATGCAGAAAGGGCGTTACGTGCAATCGTTAAAAGACAGTTAACATTTGATTTAATATTGTTAGATCCACCCTATAAAAAACAAAAGCTTTCAACGCTCATTACCTTTATTTATGAACATCACTTGTTAAATCAAGAGGGTGTTATTATATGTGAGCATAGTAGTGATGTTAATCTTCCAGAACAAATTGGATCATTAATTGTTAAAAAAAGCGAACAATATGGACATTCAGTCATTACAATTTACGAGAGCATAAAAGATGGGATGGGGGAATGAAAATGGCTAGTATTGCAGTTTGTCCAGGTAGCTTTGATCCAGTAACATATGGACATTTAGACATTATTAAAAGAGGGGCAAATGTCTTTGATAAAGTCTACGTTTGTGTTTTAAACAATTCATCGAAAAATCCGTTATTTACGGCAGAAGAACGGATGGAATTATTAAAAGAAGTAACGAGTGATATACATAATGTTAAAATTGAATCGTTTCAAGGACTTTTAATGGATTATGCAAGAAGTAAAAAAGCAAATGCGATATTACGTGGTTTACGAGCTGTTTCAGATTTTGAATATGAAATGCAGATTACTTCTGTTAACCGTGTGTTAGAGGAAGAAATTGAAACCTTTTTTATGATGACCAATAATCAATATTCATTTCTTAGCTCTAGTATCGTAAAAGAAGTTGCTAAGTATGGTGGAAATATTTCTGAACTTGTACCTAAACCAGTTGAAGAAGCATTAAAGAAAAAATTTCAAAACACATGAGGTGAGAAACATCTCACCTCTTTGTTAACAAATAAAAATATTTTAATGTTTCCAAATCATTCTTTGACAATAAAGGTAAATATAAACCATTAATGCTGCTAAAGTAATGATTGGTCCAGCTTGTAATAAATGATTCCACCAAACGGCCCCTTGGTTTGAAAACTCTTTTATAATCGAAACAGGAAGAGCTTCTCTTGTGATACTTGTATTAATATAAAGAGGTTTAAATAAAAAGAATGTGAAAAGGGCTGATAAAAAGCCTTGTATAATTCTTGCATAGAAAAATGGCTTAAAGCGAATATCTGTTTCGGCTAATATACTTGCCACCTGTGCTTGTACTGAAAAGCCGCTAAAAGCTAAAATAAAGCTTACAATCATGACTTTATGTAATAAACTAGATTCTTCAAGACTGGTTAACTGACTGCCTAAAGTAATTTCAAATAACCCTGATATAAACGGAATACCTAATTCTTCAGGAAAGTGTATCGTTATAAGTAAGTAAGAAATTAATTTTCCAAGTAAGTCAGTTGCATGGATCATAGAGAGCATTTTAATCATCACGGAAAATAAAATGATAAACCCACCGATTTTCAATAATGTTTGAATGGAGTTCATAACTGCATCACCAAGAACTTTTCCAAATGGCTGGTTTTCATTTATGAAAAGATTGCTTCGGTGAAAAATATTTTTGACCGTTGAAAAGTTTGTATTATTGTTTCTTAAAATAACTTCTTCATGAACTTTATAAAATCGCATAATAATTCCAACACAAATATTACTTAAGTAGTGAGAAGCTGCTAACAATATCCCTATTTTCTCATCATGAAAAAAACCCACGGAGATTGCAGCAAATATAAATAAAGGATTAGATGAATTTGTAAAAGAAACTAATCTTTCTCCTTCTATGGCAGTTATTTGGTTTTCTTGTCTTAGTCTAGCAGTCAACTTAGCTCCTGCTGGAAAGCCTGAGGCCATCCCCATAACCCAAACAAATCCCCCTACACCTGGCACACGAAAAACGGGACGCATAATTGGTTCTAATAAATAGCCAATAAACCGGACAACTCCATAGCTCATAAGAAGTTCTGATACGATAAAAAAAGGTAGTAAAGAAGGAAATACAACTTTCCACCACATATCTAAACCGTTTCTCGATGCCTCTAGGGAAGCTTTAGGAAATAGAATAATTAAAACGGCCAAAAGAGATAAAGCTGATGCATAAAACATTGTTCGATATTTCGTTCGGTTCAAGAAAAATGCCCCCTAATATTTGAATTGTACAAAGTATTTTTTCGCTTCTTTAATGAATACATGGAAAATGTCTACTAAAAAGTTGATAAAATAAATTGCATTTTATTTCGTACAACTTATATAACTAAATATACGTGTATAGGTGCTAAAATTAGACCATAAGATAGTTAACAAACAATGATAAAATTAGGAGGAACCCATGGGGAAAAGACCGCGTATTGGAATTGCATTAGGCTCTGGTGGTGCAAAAGGGTTTGCTCATTTAGGCGTATTGAAGGTTTTAGAAGAAAACCATATCCCGATTGATATGATTTCTGGAAGCAGCATGGGTGCACTTGTTGGAAGTTTATATGCATCAGGAATTCATATTGATCAACTTTATAAAATGGCCACCGCATTTAAACGAAAATATTATTTAGATTTTACTGTTCCGAAAATGGGCTTTATTACGGGAGATCGGGTAAAAAACTTAATCAAAGCCTTTACACATAATAAAAACATAGAAGATTTAAAGATCCCACTTGCGATTGTTGCTACAGATTTGCAGAAGGGAAAAAAAGTTGTTTTTAAAAGTGGTCCTATATCCGAAGCAGTTCGGGCTAGCATTTCAATACCTGGTATTTTTGTTCCTGTACAAATAAATGATCAATTGCTAGTTGATGGAGGTGTAGTTGACAGGGTACCTGTTTCTGTTGTAAAAGAAATGGGTGCTGATATTATTATTGCTGTTGATGTATCTCAAGTTAAAAAAAATGAACAAATTACTTCCATTTTTGATGTCATTATGCAAAGCTTAGATATTATGCAGGATGAGCTCGTTCATCATAGGGAAATTGCATCTGACTTTATGATTCGACCTCATGTTGAGCAATATAGCTCTAGAGAGTTTACAAATATTGAAGAAATAATAAAAATTGGTGAAGAAGAGGCAGAAGCTTATATTGATGATATACAACAACGAATTACTAAATGGAAGGAAGAAAAGGATGAAATTTAAAAAATCCACAGGACTATTTATATTTAGTATTGCTCTTTTAATTCTTTTAAATTTTATTCAGCTACCATATTATGTTACTAAACCAGGAATGGCTACCGAATTAAAACCAATGATAGAAGTTGAAAATGGCTATAACGAAGAGGGAAGCTTTTCTTTAACAACAGTACAAATTGGAAGGGCCAATCCATTTACATATTTATGGGCAAATACACAAAAATATTATGAGGTTTTCCCGTTAGATCATGTCAAATATGAAGGGGAATCCGATCAGGACTATATTGAAAGGCAAATTCAAATGATGGAAGCTTCTCAAGAGTCAGCTATCGAAATAGCCTTTAAAAAAGCAAATAAACCGATTGAAGTACAATATTTTGGTGTAATAGTCATAAGTGTCATTGCTGATATGCCTTCATATGGTAAACTTCAAGTAGGGGACATCATTACACATGTCGATGGGATGCAAATGAAAACAGCTGAGGAATTTATCCAGTATGTTTCATCAAAAAACAAAGGGGAAGAAGTATCGATTTCTTTAAAAAGAGATGGGAAAGAAAAAACGCTTAAAATCCAATTAGATTCCTTTCCGAATGAACCTAATAAAGTGGGAATTGGGATAAGTTTAATCACAAACCGTGAGTTAATGACGACACCTTCTGTTACATTAGATACAGAGGATATAGGTGGTCCATCCGCTGGATTAATGATGGCGCTTGAGGTTTACAATCAATTAACCGAAGAAGATTTAACAAAAGGCTATAAAATAGCAGGAACTGGGACAATAAATGAAAAAGGTGAGATAGGTCCGATAGGAGGTATAGCCCAAAAAGTAGTAGCAGCGGATGAAGAAGGAATTGATATTTTTTTAGCTCCTAATGAAATGGGAGCCCAAAACTCCAACTTTAGAGAAGCAGTAAAAACAGCAAAAGATATTCATTCAGATATGATAATTGTTCCAGTTGATACTTTTGATGATGCTGTTAAGTTTTTAAATGAATTAGAGGCACCCCAATAATTGTTAGACCTCGTTTTTTTACTAGGAGAGTGCTAACACACATTGTGGGGGCCTCTTATTTATCGTTACAGAAAGTTTAAGTTCAATAAAGTGTTAAAGTGCTTTGTTTGTAGGTATTTTGCTGTCTAGCAAAAAGCGACATCGGCTTTGGGCACTTCGGCACCGCTGTGGCGGCTCAGGTCCTCCTCGCGGGTCCTCCAGAGCCCTTCGCCGATACGGGCACTTTGCGCTTTTCTTAATTAATAAAAGATTTATTTTCTTCGTTATATCTTAATGGTGGTGTTGAAAATTCTAGATGCATAAAATCGGTAGAAATTGGTTCAGGGAACACTAAAGAATAAACATTTGCTGCCTTAATATCCAATTCTAAAAATGGAGAATCATACGATGATAATTTTGCTATAAGAGGTACTTCCACTTCTTTTTTAATAAAGTTTAAATAGCTTTGTCCTCTTTTATTCATTCCTAGCAATCGGATATATGGTGCACTTTTAATAGTCAATGCATGAAGCATCTCGTCTTTTTTCGTATTGGTTAATAAGTGTACACAAATTCGTTGTAATCTTGTCCAAGTATATCTTTTTGTTTTTACACTTTGTACAAAATCTAGAAAGGATTTTGCATTTTTTATTTTTTCTTTAAATCGATATTCAAGTCCTTCTTCCATTTCATATATTTCGGATAGCTCATTAATTGATTTGGTTAATATAGCATGTTTTAAAAATGGAAAATAGTCCTCCCATTGATGAAAATTTGAAAAGGTCTTTTTATAATAGATTAATTCTTCGTAGGATGATTTTGGCATATATGAGTGTAAAGTATGTAACTCTTTTTTTGAAAATATAGTATTTCGTATACTAGTGGCACTTGCAATGGTTGATTCATGTAATCTTTGATCGTGATATCCTCCACCAATTCGTTTTGTAGTTAATGGGGTAATGCTACTTTTTAAATCGTGAATGGCCTGTATGTATTGAATTCCTAAAATATTATTTGGTTTTGATAAATCGACTATGTCTTCATTGCTGTTGATGAGAGAAAGAAACGCAATTGATTTTGCTTTCGGATAACTATACCCTTCATTCAAAGCCTCTTTTAAACAATTTTCATATTCATTTTTATTTTGTTTTATTCGTTCCAATGCTTTATAAAAAGGCTCTATTTTTCCTTGTTCACTTCCAAAGCACAAAGAATGACAAAAAAGACTATCTAAAATGGCAACTGCCCCTCTTGCAAATATTTCGGCAGATTGTGTAGAAAAGGCATAAGGTAATTCGACAACAAGATCGACCCCGTTTTTTAAAGCCATTTTCGTTCTAGCCCATTTTGAAACAAGAGCAGGCTCCCCACGTTGTAAAAAGTAACCACTCATAACCGCAATGACAACGTCCGCATTTGCTTTTTCTTTTGATTGCTGAAGATGGTAAAAGTGTCCGTTATGAAAAGGATTGTATTCTACAACAATACCGACTGCCTTCAAAGTAACAAACACCCCCTTATCCAATTTTGCTTTTTCATATTTTCGTGTTACATTGTATATATATTTCCTTTATTATAGCGTCAAGAAAAAATATTGACAAATGTTTCATTGAAAGCTATAATTACCTTTGTTGTCTTGAGGTGATACCATTTGAAATGGTCTGTTCATGAATTATTTAAATTGCAGGCTAAAGGTTTAACGATTGATGAAAATGTTGAATTAAACGAGTTAGTCCAATCACACCCAGACTTGCTTAAATTATCGCCAATCCATGTAATAGGAAAGGCGGATATCAGCTCTGAAAAAGTCACTTTTCATTTACAATTATCTGGTGTCATGACGCTTCCATGTGCCAGAACGCTTGAAGATGTTGAATATCCATTTCAAATTCAGTCAAAAGAAACATTTTTGCTACAGTCAGAAGAATTTGATATGGATGAAAACACACACCAAGTACAAGGAGAAATGGTGGATTTAATTCCAGTAATTCGAGAGCTTGTTCTCCTTGAAATTCCATTACAAGTGTTCAGCGATCATGCCGCACCTCAAGAAGGGAAAGATTGGAAAATAGTGACGGAAGAAGAACAAAAAAATAAAATTGACCCACGTCTAGCAGGTCTGGCAAAATTTTTCGAAAAAGAAGATAATCAATAATAGGTATTTAAATCTCTATAAGGAGGTGGGAAAAATGGCAGTACCTTTTAGAAGAACTTCTAAAATGAAGAAAAGACTACGTCGTACACATTTCAAGCTTCAAGTTCCAGGTATGGTAGAATGCCCTAACTGCGGCGAAATGAAATTAGCTCACCGCGTATGTAAAGCATGCGGCACTTATAAAGGAAAAGAAGTTGTAAATAAATAATTGATAAAAGCGCAAGGCTATGGGTCCTTGCGCTTTTTTCTTACGATTAAATAATCCTCCACTTATATTAGTAAATTGTTTTTAGCTAAGGAAGCGACTTCAGCGGGAATATAAGACTGCCTGGAGTGAAGTCGAAAAAGTTTTTATGTTCAGGTTATAAGTAAAAAATCATGCGTGTTTTTTATATACATACATTCCTTTTAAAAACTTTTACTGATATACTTTTGCTCATAGAAGGGGAATAAAGGAGGAATTAGATGAAAAAAGTCATTGTATCAAATAAAGGGGAAGGAATTGTTGAAATAAAATTAAATCGACCTGAAATTCGTAATGCAATTGATTTAGAAGTAATGGATAAGTTAAGTAAAGCAATAAAGGAAATTAAAGCAGATCGTACAATTAAGGGAGTAATTATTACAGGAGAAGGTGAACGAGCGTTTTGCTCAGGAGGAGATTTATCCGTATTTCACCAGCTTACTACACAAGAAGCTGCCTATGAGATGCTTTCAAAAATGGGGAATATACTTTATGAGTGGATGCTATTACCACAGCCTACTTTTGCTTTATTAAATGGTACAGCAGTCGGTGGAGGCTGTGAAATTGCCACTGCATGTGATTTTCGAATTGCAAAAGAAAGCATTTCAGTAGGCTTTATTCAAGGAACTTTAGCTATTACAACAGGGTGGGGAGGAGCTTCTATGCTATATGAAAAGCTCCCATATGATAAAGCATTAACTATGCTTTTATCAGCAAAAAAATATACAGCTGAAGAAGCATATCAATTAGGTTTTATATCAAAGCTAGTAAGTGAAAAGAACTTTTATAATGAAGGCTACCAATTTATAAAAGAGACGATTCAGTGTAATGCTGAAGTTCTTCGTGCATATAAACAGATTAAAATATCTGAATGGGAAAATGGCTTAAAAGAGAAAATGAAGAAAGAAATTTTAAGATGCTCTGTTCTATGGGAAAAAGAAGAACATATAAATGCTGTCAATCACTTTTTAAATTCATAAAAATGATTCTATCTACTCTATCAGGTGCATAGGATAAATTAAAAAAGAATTTTGTGAAAGTATACTAACCTGATAGGGGGAGAATTCATGACAGCGACTCGTCAAGATGCTTGGACTCAGGATGAAGATTTATTATTAGCTGAAGTTGTTTTACGGCATATTCGTGAAGGAGGAACCCAACTAGCTGCCTTTGAAGAGGTAGCTAAAAAACTTTCAAGAACCTCAGCTGCTTGTGGGTTTCGGTGGAATTCATATGTTAGAAAACAATATAAAACAGGGATCGAGCTTGCAAAGAAACAACGGAAAGAACATCGTAAAAAAAGAAAAAGCAATTCAAAATCAATTCCCCAACAAACTTCTGACTATTCTAGAATCTCGACAAACAATTTGACTTTAGATGAAGTCATTCACTTTTTACAGCAACTGGATACAAGCGTAAAAGTAGATGAATTACAAAACGAAAATGAAAGGTTACAGAAAGAAGTTCAAAATTTTGAGGAAAAAATTGTAGAGTTAAAAAAAGAAAATCATGAATTAAAAGAAAAAATTCAAGAAATAGAGTCCGATTACCATGCATTAATAGAAATTATGGAACGAGCTAGAAGAATGGTCGTATTAAATGAAGAAGAAAGAGAGCAGAAAGTTAAATTTCAAATGGATAAGAATGGTAACTTAGAACGTGTTGAAAAATAAAAAGACCAAGACCGAATTAAAAGGTCTTGGTCTTATTTCTGTTCACTTACTCCTTCAGGATACCAAACGAGAGGATTTTCACCACGGTCTCTTTCCACATCATATTTAACCGGTTGAAAGCCCATCTTTTCCCAAAAATCGGCCGATTTAACTCTAGGGTTTGTTTTAATTGGAAGGCCGAAAGATTTCGCAAAGTCTACAAGAGCTTTACCATATCCTTTATGTTGATAATCTGGTAAGACCTCTAATTTCCATAATTCTAAGTAATCTTGTTTAGGCTCAAAATATTGGTCAAATTTTTTATCTATACGATAAAGACTCATTCTAGCAACTAGTTTATCGCCATAATAAATGCCGTAAAAAGGTGAGTCACTATCATTTTCGATGATATTAGCCTGTAAATCTTCTAACATTGATAATTCTTGTAAACCATATTCTTTAAATTTTTTAAATTCTTCAAGTGTTTTATAGTTAACGAGCAATCGTTCAACTTGAATCATTTTCATTCCCCCTTAAGAGCCAGGATTTTTCAATTAATAAAGTCTGCATTTATTTTAGCTAGATATTTATTAAGATAATCAAAATATTTAAAGGAATAACTCTGTTTTAGGATTTCAAGACAATCGTGATGATTTACTCGCTTTCAAAGGCAACCCAAAATCCTCTTTATTGGGTCTCACATGAGTATTGTTTCCACATTTTCTGCATAAATAGCGGGTACTATCAACAGAGCTTTCGTAAATAATAAAATATTCTTGCAAATTCATTATACAAGAAAATTAAAATGTTTTACAGTAAAAATTAGAAATTTCAAAATATAGAAAGCGTTTTCTGAATAAAGAAGGAATTTATTAAGCTTTTGTCGAATGGTACATGATGTTAGGGGATGGATTTGAATGACAAAGGGGGAATGAGATTGAAAAAAATCTTAATTGCAAATCGCGGTGAAATTGCGGCAAGAATTATTGAAACCTGTAAAAGGATGGGGATTGAAACGGTTGCAATTTATTCTGATGCAGATCAAGAACTAAACTATGTAAAAGAAGCAACATATGCCTATCGTGTAGGGGAAAACCCTGTATCTAAATCCTACCTACAAACAAAAGTTATTCTTGATATTGCTAAAAAGGAAAAAGTAGATGCAATTCATCCAGGTTATGGATTTTTATCAGAAAATGCTCAATTTGCCCGCGAAATTAAGGAAAATGGTGTTACTTTTATAGGCCCTTCTCCAGAAGTAATTTCTTTAATGGGAGATAAAGTAGAGGCTCGAAAAGTAATGAAGGACGCAGGTGTCCCAATAATACCTGGGAGCCTAGATGGTGTTTCATCGGTTGATGAGGCACTAGAAATAGCTGATGAAATTGGATATCCAGTTATGCTAAAAGCAAGTGGTGGTGGCGGTGGTATTGGGATGCAACGCTGCCAAAATAAAGATGAGCTTATTAAGGCTTTTCAATCAACGAAAAATCGAGCAAAAGCTTATTTTGGTTCAGATAAAGTGTTTATTGAAAAATTTATTCCAAAAGCACGTCATATTGAAATTCAGTTACTTGGGGATAGTTATAAAAATGTCATTCATTTATTTGAACGGGATTGTTCAATTCAACGACGCAATCAGAAAGTTATTGAGGAATCGCCTTCTCCTTTTATCTCAGAAAAAACAAGAGAAAAAATGTGTAAAGCGGCTGTAAAAGCTGCAAAATATGTGGGATATGAAGGTGCAGGAACGATTGAATTTGTTGTAGATGAACAAGAACAATTTTATTTCCTTGAAATGAATACAAGGCTTCAAGTTGAACATCGAGTAACAGAGATGATTACAAATTTGGACTTAGTCGAATGGCAAATTCGTATTGCAAGTGGGGAAAAGCTTTCTTTAACTCAAAACGAACTATATCAAGATGGTCATGCAATGGAATTTCGATTATATGCTGAAGATCCAGTTAAATTTCTACCATCTCCAGGAAAAATAACTGAATTTTCATATCCTTCAATCGATGATATTATTGTTGATTGGGCATACAAAAAAGATGATACAGTAACTCCTTTTTATGATCCACTAATTGCAAAAATTATAGTAAAAGGTCGTAATCGACAGGAAACCATTGAAAAAGCGAAGACATTTTTGTCAAGTATGAAGATTAGTGGAATTAAAACGAACTTACCACTATTTTTGGATTTATTACAGGATTCAGAATTTATAAAAGGAAAGTATACGACTAAATTTTTAGAAGAACGAACTAAACAACAATCATAAAAATAATTGGGGGAATGAAAGATGAAAGAAATTAGATCAAACATGGCAGGAACAGTTTTAAATGTAATGATATCAAAAGGAGATGAAGTTGCAACAGGGCAGGATGTTATTACATTAGAGTCGATGAAAATGGAAATTCCAATTCAAAGTGAATATTCAGGAAAAGTTGAAGAAGTTAAAGTGGAAGCTGGCGATTTTGTCAATGAAGGTGATGTTTTAGTTATTTTATCAAGTTAATGGAGGTTGTCAGAATGTTAAAGACCGAACAACTCGAACAACAATTGATTGAAAGAATTGAAAAAGTAAAGTCAGGTGGACATCCGAAATATCATGAAAAATTAAAGCAGCAAAATAAACTATTTGTTCGTGATCGATTAAAGCTTTTATTTGATAATGGAGAATATAAAGAAGATGGCCTTTTTGCAAACTACCAAGCAGGTGATTTACCAGCAGATGGTGTTGTAACAGCAATCGGTCGAATTAACGGGCAAACTGTATGTGTCATGGCTAATGATTCAACTGTTAAAGCTGGTTCTTGGGGGCAGAGAACTGTTGAGAAAATCATACGTATTCAAGAAACAGCTGAAAAATTAAATGTACCAATTTTATATTTAGTTGACTCTGCTGGTGCAAGAATTACGGACCAAATTGATATGTTCCCAAACAGAAGAGGGGCGGGAAGAATATTTTACAATCAAGTTAAACTTTCTGGAAAGGTTCCACAAGTCTGTTTATTATTTGGTCCTTCAGCAGCAGGGGGAGCTTACATACCGGCGTTTTGTGATATTGTAATTATGGTGGATGGAAACGCCTCTATGTACCTTGGCTCACCTCGAATGGCTGAAAAAGTTATTGGAGAAAAGGTTACATTAGAGGAAATGGGTGGTGCAAGAATGCACTGCACTGTAAGTGGCTGTGGCGATATTTTAGTTAAAACAGAGGAAGAAGCCATTGAAAAAGCAAGAAGTTATTTAAGTTATTTCCCGAATAATTATAAAGAAAAGCCTTTAAAAATCGAGGCAAAGGAGCCAAAGCAAGGAAGGAAGCTTTCAGAAATTGTTCCTGAAAATCAAAATGTTCCTTTTGATATGTATGAATTTATTGATGGATTAATTGATGAAGGCTCTTTCTTTGAAATAAAAAAATTATTTGCTCCTGAAATCATTACAGGCCTTGGACGTTTAAACGGACAAGTTATTGGAATTATCGCTAATCAGCCGAAGGTAAAAGGTGGCGTATTATTTGTCGATTCTTCCGATAAAGCAGCTAAATTTATTCAGCTTTGTGACGCATTTAATATTCCACTTCTATTCTTAGCTGATGTACCAGGGTTTATGATTGGAACAAAGGTAGAGCGTGCTGGTATTATAAGACATGGGGCAAAACTAATTGCGGCTATGAGTTCTGCTACAGTTCCTAAAATGTCTGTTATCGTAAGGAAAGCATATGGTGCAGGTTTATATGCAATGGCAGGGCCAGCTTTTGAACCAGATATATGTATTGCCCTTCCAACAGCACAAATTGCGGTAATGGGTCCAGAAGCTGCCGTTAATGCTGTTTACTCTAATAAAATTAATGAAATTGAAGATCCGAAAGAAAAGATGGCATTTGTACAAGAAAAACAGAAGGAATATAAAGAGCATATTGATATTTATAAACTTGCATCTGAGTTAATTGTAGATGATATCGTAAGTGCAAATGATTTACGTGAAGAATTAACAGAACGCTTGCAGCACTACCTATCAAAACAATTATTGTTTAGCGAAAGAAAACATCCGGTTTACCCAGTTTAATCAACATATAAAGGTGGCCTAAACTATAGGTCACCTTTTTTACATATCTTTCATGGCACTATTTTTAAACTTTTGTTAATATTACCGTAGAAAAGTAGGTGAAAAGAATGGAAATAGGAATTATTGGTGGTGGTGCAATAGGCCTATTATTTGCTGCTTATTTAAGCAAAAAGCATGATGTAACGGTCTATACACGCACGAAGAATCAAGCTCACATGTTAATTCAAAACGGGGTTATAGTAGAAGGGCAAGAGCCGTTTCAAGCTAAATTATCATATGCAACTAATAGTGTTAAATACCAAGAAAAAGTATTAATTATTTCGGTCAAACAGTATCATTTAGAAAATTTGATTCCATTAATAAAATCCTTAACTCCTCGTATAATTATTTTTCTGCAAAATGGGATGTCACATATTGAAAAAGTTAAAGAGCTTTCGATGCACGATGTCTACTTAGGTGTTGTAGAACACGGAGTTATGAAAATAAATGATCATAAAATTTGCCATTCTGGTATAGGGAGAACAATTATAAGTTCTTTTAATAACAAAGACTTATCATACATAAACAATTTAAATATTCATGACCCATCCTTTCCAATTGAGTTTAGTGAGAATTGGTATAACATTTTAGCTAAAAAGTTATTAGCAAATGCCGTTATTAATCCTTTAACAGCTTTATTCAACGTGTCAAATGGGTCTTTGGTGACCAATTTACACTTTTATCGTTTGGCCGAAAAACTGTTTCAGGAAGTGTGGGAAGCTTTAAATTTACAAAATAAAAATGAACATTGGGCATATGTCAAAGATATTTGTTTGAAAACAGCGAATAACAAATCTTCTATGTTAAAAGATCTTCAAAATGGACGGAAAACAGAAGTAGATGCCATTCTTGGATATATATTATTGGAAGCTGAGAGAAAAACGTTAAATGCTCCAACTGTTGAATTTTTGTACCAATCGATTAAAGGGATTGAGATAGAGCGGGAGGAAGGAGAATGACTTCATTTCTTACGTGGATTATGTCAGTATTGATAATGTTTCCGGTTTTAGCGATGTTTATTATTTTTATATGCAGCTTTCGCTTTAAATCTATAAATAGAAAACAATCATTATTTCTAGCAATTGATTTCGGTACAATTTTTCTTATTTTATCGGTTTATTTTATTTTAAAATCAATATGGAATATTCATTTCACTTTTATCATGATGCTTCTTCTTATTTTATTTGTTCTATCAGCAATGATGTTTTATTTTGTCAAAAAAGAATTTCACTTGAAGAAAACATTGAAGAGCTTTTGGCGTTTAACATTTTTATTATTTTTTGTATTATGGATCGGAATGGGAGCAATAGGTGTTTTAATGAATATTTTTAAACAATTTACATAACATGAAGCAAAGTTTTTTTGTTTAGCGTTTATACATGCTATACTCTTTTCGGGTAGGTTGATTTTATGAAGAAAGGAAGTTATAAAGATGGAGGTATGTGAAGTCTCCCTTCCTATTAATAATCCATTCGTTCGAGACTATATAAACAATCGATTAAGTATAGAACATTTCTTTGATTATAATCCTTATCAAAAAGATGTTTTTCAAAAGAGGTATGATGAGATTCAATCAAGAAGCTTTGAGCGTAATCAGCTTGTCGACCATTTAATAAATTACCATAGTCGGTTTGAACAAGTAGAAAAAACAATAGAAAATATAAAAAAATTAAAAGATCCAAAAAGTGTTGTCATTGTTGGTGGACAGCAGGCAGGTTTATTAACCGGTCCTTTATATACTATACATAAAGTAATTTCCATTTTACAATTAGCAAAACAGCAAGAAGAAGTGCTTGGGGTACCTGTTATTCCAATTTTTTGGATTGCTGGAGAGGACCATGACTTTGATGAAATCAATCATGTACATGTTGTGAAAAATGGAAAAATTAAAAAGAAGTCGATATCTCAAAAATCTATGCAAAAAAAGATGGTAGCGAAAATAGGAATCGATAAGGAGTTATGCTCAAAGTGGTTGAATGAAGTATTTGAAACTTATGGTGAAACAGACCATACGAGAGGACTATTGGAAGAACTACATTTATTATTAAATCAATCGAAAACGTATGTAGAGTTTTTTGAACAATTAATCATGTCGTTATTTCGTGAAGAAGGACTTGTACTTATTAATTCTGCATCAAATGAACTTAGGAAGATAGAAAAAAACTATTTTCGTCATCTTATTGAAAACAGTGATCATATTTATAATGCCGTTTTAAAACAGCAAAATTACTTGAATGAGTGCTCCTTTAAAACAATGGTTGAAATGAAGCAAAATAGTACCAATTTATTTTTGGAGTATGAAGAAGAACGTTTTCTATTATTAAAGGAAAATAAGGACTTGTTTTACATTCCTGAAATTGAACTAAAGCTTACGAAAGAAGAATTGTTTCATACATTAGAAGACAAACCCCAAGCTTTTAGTAATAATGTGATTACAAGGCCGATTATGCAAGAATATTTGCTACCAACTTTAGCATTTATTGCAGGACCAGGAGAAATCTCATATTGGGCAGAACTAAAAGAAGCCTTTCATGTGTGTGGCATAAATATGCCACCAGTCATACCAAGGTTAAATATCACCATTTTAGAACGTCATATTGAAACTGATTTACTAGAATTACAAATATCTATCTCTGATGTTTTTCACCAAAACGTTCAATCATTAAAAGAAGATTGGTTAAAGGAAAAAGAAAATTCAACTTTTGAACCTATTGTAGAAAAAGTTAAAAAGGACATAAAAGAGCTTCATCAAACACTGCAAAGAGCTGCTCTTGAAATTGATCGAGGTTTAGAGCCCATGCTTCAGAAAAATGCACAGTTTATTGAAACACAAATAGATTTTATTCATAAGGCAGTCCAAAGGAAAATCTATGAACGATATGAAGTAGAGCTAAAAAAATTTCAGCGAATAGAACATTCCATTGCACCAAATGGATTACCTCAGGAGCGTGTATGGAACATTTATTATTACTTAAATAAATATGGTGGAAATTTCTTGGAATACTTACAAAAGCAGACATTTCAATTTAATGAAAAACATAAAGTTGTCAAAATATGAAGTTAAATAAAAAAAATCCTGTTAAATACAGGGTTTTTTTTTATTTGTATCGGTAGTACAATAAAGATGTGGAGGATAGTGGGGGAAAGTGGTGAGTTAGGGGAAGAAAGTGGGGACATTGGACATGTTCATGGGAGAATACCAGCATACGATTGATACAAAAGGCCGTATGATTATACCAGCTAAGTTTCGCGAAGGACTCGGTGAGACATTTGTCTTAACAAGAGGCCTCGATCAATGCTTATTTGGTTATCCTATGAACGAGTGGAAAATTCTCGAAGATAAGCTAAAGTCTCTCCCCCTTACAAAAAAAGATGCCCGCGCATTTACTAGATTCTTCTTTTCAGGTGCTGTTGAATGTGAGCTTGATAAGCAAGGTCGCATTAACATACCTTCTCCTTTGTTGAAATATGCAAAATTGGAAAAAGAATGTATTGTCATAGGTGTTTCAAACCGAATCGAACTATGGAGCAAGGAAGTTTGGGAGAAATATGTAGAAGAACAAGAAGATTCATTTGAAGAAATAGCGGAAAAAATGATCGATTTTGATATATAGTTCAAAATTAAACAGATAATAGATGAAAAAGAAACTATTTTTCCTAAACAATGGAATGGTTAAAGGTGGTTACATCATGTTTCAGCATAAAACAGTATTATTAAATGAAGCAGTAGATGGATTAAACATTCAACAGAATGGCATTTACGTTGATTGTACTCTTGGAGGAGCTGGTCATAGCTTTGTTATTGCTTCGAAATTATCAAAAGAAGGACGTCTTATAGCATTTGATCAAGATGAACATGCATTAAACTTTGCAAAAGAAAAACTAGCTCCTTATGAGGACCGAGTTACATTTGTTAAAAGTAATTTTCGTTATCTAAAAGAAAAACTATATGAGCTAGGAGTAACAAAGGTTGATGGCATCCTTTTTGATTTAGGGGTTTCCTCACCTCAGCTAGATACTCCTGAGAGAGGGTTTAGCTATCATCATGATGCACCTCTTGATATGCGAATGGATCAAGATCAAACACTAACGGCATATCATGTCGTCAATGAATGGGCTTATGAAGACTTGGTGAAAATTTTCTTTCAATATGGGGAAGAAAAATTCTCTAAACAAATTGCTAGAAAAATTGAAGCTGAACGAAAGAAAGAACCCATTAAAACAACAGGACAACTTGTCGATATTATTAAAGAAGCAATACCGGCACCAGCTAGAAGAAAAGGTGGACATCCAGCCAAACGGATTTTCCAAGCGATTCGTATAGCTGTCAATGATGAATTAAAAGTATTTGAGGAAGCGATAGAACAAGCGATAGATTTATTAAATCCAAAAGGTAGAGTTTGTGTCATTACATTTCATTCATTAGAAGATCGGATTTGTAAAATCATATTTAAAGAAGCAGCCAAATCAAAAGAATTACCTCCTAATTTACCGATCATTCCCGATGAATTTAAGCCAACTGTTCGAATTATAACAAAAAAACCAATTGTACCTAGTGAAGAAGAGTTAATGGAAAATAATCGTGCTCGTTCTGCAAAGCTTCGTATAGCCGAGAAATTAGAGTAGGGGGTATATGAGTGAGTAATTTAGCCGTCAAGATCCAGCAAAAAAGACAGCAAGAACAAACGAAACAAATTCAACGTGAGAGAGTCATCATCAAGAAAAGATCTCCGTTTACTTTAGGGGAAAGAGTATTATTTGTAGCATTTCTCTTTATGGTATTAGTCGGATCGGTTTTTATTATTTCGAATTACGTCAAACTGTATCATATTCATATGGATATCCAAGCAGTAGAAGCAAAGCTTGAAAAACAAGAAAAAATAAATAACGACCTTTTAATTCAAAAGGAAGAGTTAAGTAATCCTGAGAGAATTTGGTCGAAGGCAAAGGAATTAGGTTTAACTTTAAATCCAAATAACGTTAAGGGTGTACAGGACTGATTGGTATGAAAAAAAGCAAAAATATGAATCGAGGAGCAGCGATATTATCGATAATATTTGCCCTCCTTTTTTTTGTCTTAATAGGAAGATTTTTATTCATCCAAATAACCGGAAAAATTGATGGTCAAGTTTTAGCCATGAAAGCTGAAGAAAGATATGAAAAAAGAATTACATTAGATGCAACGAGAGGAAAGATTTTAGATCGAAACGGAGAAGTACTAGCTCAAGATACAGCATCATATACATTAGTTGCAGTATTAGATGAAAATTTGACGACAGATCCCGATCACCCTAGGCATGTTGTTGATCCAGAAGAAACTTCAAAAAAGCTAGCTCCAATAATTAATATGGAAGTATCAGAAGTATTAAAGATTTTAAGAAAGGATAAAAAGCAGGTCGAGTTTGGGGTTAAGGGACGGAATCTAAGCTTTTCGAAAAAACAAGAAATTGAAAAATTAAATCTCCCTGGAATTGGCTTTATTCGTGACACAAAACGGTTCTATCCAAATGGAAATTTTGCCTCATATGTGATAGGTTTTGCTCAAAAAACAGAAAATGAAACAGTTGGAATGTTAGGAATTGAGAAGTATTTAAATGATCATTTAAAAGAGTCTGATGGATACGTGGAATACAGAAAAGATAATTATGGTTTTAAGCTTCCAAATAGTGACGATTTTATCAAACCACCCAATAATGGAGATAATATTTATTTAACCATAGACCAGAAAATACAAACATTTTTAGAAGATGCTTTAAATGAAGCAGAAGAAAAATATAAACCTAAAAAGATGATTGGAATTGTTGCTAATCCAAAGACTGGTGAAATTTTAGCGATGTCACAGCGTCCAAGCTTTGATCCAAATATACGGAACATTTCCAATTACTACAATGACGCCATATCCTATTCTTATGAGCCTGGATCAACGATGAAAGTATTTACATTGGCTGCTGCTGTGAATGAAGGAGTTTATAATGGAAAAGAAATGTATCAATCAGGATCTTATAAAGTACCAGGTAAAATAATTCGGGATCATAACGATAAAGGGTGGGGAACAATTACGTTTAATGAAGGGGTACAGCGTTCCTCCAACGTTGCTTTTGCTATATTAGCGAAAGAAAAATTAGGATTTGATAAATTTTATCACTATTTAAAGCTGTTTGGTTTTACGGAGAAAACTGGAATAGATTTACCGAATGAGGTTTCAAGTAAAATAAACTATGATTACGAAGTAGAAAAAGTCACAACAGCATTTGGACAAGGAACTGCTGTTACTCCAATCCAATTAGTTCAAGCTGCAACAGCTGTTGCAAATGACGGAAAAATGATGAAACCTTATATTATTGATAAAATTGTTAATCCTAATGAGAATCGAATTGTTCTTGATCACAAGCCAGAGGTTGTAGGTGAACCGATTACAAAGGAAGCGGCTAAAGAGGTTCGAAACATATTAGAAACGGTGGTCAGCTCTGAAAATGGAACAGGACAGTCTTTTCAAATAGAAGGATATGAAGTAGCCGGGAAAACAGGGACAGCTCAAATCGCTGGACCAGGTGGTGGATATTTGACTGGACGAGAAAATTATATTTTCTCCTTTATCGGAATGGCACCGAAAGATGATCCGGAGCTACTTGTTTATATCGCTGTTCAGCAACCAGAGTTAGAGCCGACAGAAGTAGGATCACAACCGGTATCTATGATTTTTACAACCGTTATGAAAAACGGTTTAGAATATTTAAAAGTAAAACCAGATCATACAAAGCCGTTACAAAAATCAGAAACCAATATGGGACACTTATTACGAAACTTTATAAATGAAAATGTACAAAAGGTAAAAGAGGAGTTAGAAGAGCAAAAAATTGATGTTATTATATTGGGAGATGGAAAGACAATTACGTCTCAATATCCTTTTAGTGGTACACGTGTAATAGCTAATGATAAAGTACTAATTAAAACTGAAGGAAAAGTCGTTATGCCTGATATAACAGGATGGTCGTTACGTGATGTTTTAAAGCTTTCTACTATAATGGAGCTTAATTTTAAATACGAAGGAAAAGGTTTTGTCACTTCTCAAAGTATAAAAGCAGGTACAGAAATTCGAAAAGGTCTTTCTTTATCCGTTACTTTTTCAAGCCATAAAGAAGAAAATAAAGAGGAAGAAGATCGTGAAAATACTGAAGAACAAGATGTCCAAAATGAAGAATAAAGAAGTATGGTAGTCGATTATGTGAAATAAATACCCCCTTATTTGTCAATGAAAGCTGTCCTATTAGATGATAAATTTACGAGATATAGGACAGCTTTTTTCTGTTCAAATAGAATCTCTTACAGGTCTAACATGTTGATAAATGTGTTTTAACGAAAGGTGTCTAACCTTTAGGGAAAACGAGATTTGCGACTCGTCCGCTGAAAGCGTCCGCCTATAGGGGAAAGCTGGGAAAATTTGTGTATAGCATATGAATGTAATTCTTGTATGTATATGATGCAGTAATAGCTTGTTCTAACATTAATTGGTCAAGCATATATTTTCGGTAACGAATATCAATAAGGGGAGTTAAAAATGCGTGTTTCAAACGTCACAGTACGGAAACGCCTTGTTACTGTTTTGTTTATAGGCCTTCTCGTTTTTTTTGTCATAGATGTTAGACTTGGATATGTTCAATTTTTTCTCGGAAATCAATTAACGTCAATGGCAAAAGACCTGTGGAGTCGTAATGTACCATTTGAGCCGATGCGAGGTGAAATTTTAGATCGTAATGGGGAAAAGCTTGCCACCAATGTTAGTGCCCCAACCGTTTATGTCGTACCTAGACAAATTGAAAACCCACAAGAGTCAGCAGAAAAACTGGCAGCTGTTTTAAATATGTCACTTGAAAAGGCCTATCAATTAATCACGAAAAATGAATCCATTGTAAGAATGCAGCCAGAGGGTAGGAAAATTTCATATGAAAAAGCGAATGAGGTAAGAAATTTAAATTTAAAAGGTGTATATATTGCAGAAGATACAAAACGTTATTATCCGTATGGCAGTTTTTTATCACATGTACTAGGATTTACAGGGATTGATAATCAAGGACTTGCTGGACTTGAACTATTTTATGATGAAAAATTAAAAGGTGAACAAGGATATGTGAAATTTTATTCTGATGCAAAAGGTCAAAGGATGTCTGGAGAGGGAGAGGAATACACTCCTCCTAAGGATGGTTTAAATTTAAAGTTGACGATTGATGCTAAAATCCAAACAATTATTGAACGAGAGCTAGACCTTGCTGAAGCAAAATATAATCCAGACGGAATGATTGCTATTGCTATGAACCCAAATAATGGTGAAATTTTAGCCATGTCATCCCGTCCTAACTTCGACCCTGTCAATTATCAAAGTGTTGACCCTAAGGTTTATAACAGAAACTTACCAATTTGGAGTACATATGAGCCTGGATCGACTTTTAAAATTATTACACTAGCTTCAGCATTAGAGGAAAACAAAGTAAATTTAGAGGAAGATCATTTTCATGATCCTGGGTTTGTAAAAGTAGGTGGAGCAAGGCTCCGTTGTTGGAAAAAAGGAGGACATGGTAGTCAATCATATTTAGAAGTTGTTCAAAATTCCTGTAACCCTGGGTTTGTTGAATTAGGGCAGCGGTTAGGTAAGTCGGTTTTATTTAATTACATTAAAAAATTTGGTTTCGGTGAAAAAACGGGAATCGATTTACAAGGTGAGGGGAGTGGAATTTTATTTTCTGAAGATCGAGTTGGTCCCGTTGAATTAGCAACTACCTCTTTTGGGCAAGGGGTTTCTGTTACACCGATTCAACAAGTAGCAGCAGTTTCAGCCGCTATCAATGGAGGAATTTTATATAAACCATATATAGCGAAGGAATGGATCGATCCGATCACAGGGGAAGTCGTTCAAAAAACAACTCCGACTGCGAAAAGAAGAGTTATTTCCGAAGAAACTTCAAAAAAAGTTCGCTATGCATTAGAAAGTGTTGTGGCAAAGGGTACTGGTAAAGGAGCATATGTAGATGGGTATCGGGTTGGTGGAAAAACAGGAACGGCGCAAAAAGCAGTAAATGGCGTTTATTTAAAAAACAATCATATCGTTTCCTTTATCGGCTTTGCTCCTGCAGATGATCCGAAAATTGTTGTGTATATTGCCGTTGATAACCCGAAAGGAACTGTACAATTTGGTGGTGTTGTAGCAGCACCAATTGTCGGTAATATTATTGAAGATAGTTTACGTCAATTAGAGGTTGAACCAAGAAAGGAACAAATTGAAAGAGAATATACTTGGTTTGACACAAAATTAGTAGAAGTTCCGAACCTTATAGGGATGTCAAAAAGTGAAATAACACAGCAACTTATAAATTTAAAGCTAGATACCAATGGAAAAGGGAACATAGTTGTAGATCAATCTCCGTCACCAGGAAAAAAAGTAAAAGAAGGATCAACCATAAGAGTCTTTTTTGAGAATCAGGAAGAAGAACATCAACATGATTAGCATTTATATTAAAAAGTTATGATATGATAAAAAGGGCTTTTAATCAATTAAGCTAATAAATTGATTAAAAAGCCCTTATGGCACTTTTTATATATTTAAGCTAAAATGTTTACGTACATCATGATGATAATAACCTAGTAGTTGAGAGGATTGAAGGATATGAAACTGCGCACTTTACTAAAACATTTATATCAATATAATGTTTATGGTGAGAAAAATCCTACGATAACTTCCATAGAAATGGATTCTCGTGAGGTTTTGCCAGGGGGCCTTTTTGTGTGTATAAAAGGTTTTACTGTTGATGGACATGATTTTGTACAGCAAGCCATTGAAAATGGTGCTGTTGCTATTTTAGCAGAACGAAAAGTTGAAATATCGGATAATATTCCGGTTATCATTGTCAATGATACAAAAAGAGCTATGGCACGATTAGTCGATATATTTTATGGACAACCAACTCACCAGCTAAAATTAATTGGCGTTACAGGAACGAATGGAAAAACAACAACAACGCATATTATAGAAAGAATATTTCAAGAAGCCGGTGAAAAAACAGGGCTTATTGGTACAATGTACATAAAAATTAATGAAAAGAAATATGATGTTAAAAATACGACACCTGAAAGCATTACGTTGCAAAAAACATTTAAGAAAATGATTGATGAAAAAGTATCACATGCCGTTATGGAAGTTTCCTCACATGCACTACATATGGGACGTGTTCATGGTTGTGATTTTGATATAGCTGTTTTTACTAACTTAAGTCAAGATCATCTAGACTACCATAAGACGATGGAAGAATATCGTAATGCGAAAGGGTTATTATTTGCGCAACTAGGAAATGCATTTAACATAAATCAACCGAAATTTGCTATTTTAAATGGTGATGACCCAGCTACAGAGTATTATAAACATATGACAAGCGCTCATATTTTAACATATGGAATTGATCAAAATTGTGATGTAATGGCAAAAAACATCAATATGAATGCAAATGGTACTTCTTTTGACTTAGTTACACCTAATGAAACGTACCCAATTAAGCTAAAGTTGATAGGGAAATTTAGTATTTATAATGTACTTGCTGCAATAACGACAGCAATTGCTTCAGGAGTATCTATGGATATCGTTTTAAAAGCGGTTGAAAAAATAGAAGGTGTTAGAGGCCGCTTTGAGCTTGTAAATGTTGGGCAAGACTTTACAGTTATTGTCGACTATGCTCATACACCTGATAGTTTAGAAAATGTCTTAAAAACCGTTAAACAATTTGCTAAAAGAAAAGTGTTTGTTGTCATTGGCTGTGGAGGGGACAGAGATAAAACAAAACGACCGCTAATGGCAAATGTAGCAGTCAAGTACGCCGATGAACCGATTTTTACTTCAGATAATCCTAGAAGTGAAGATCCGAATGCTATATTAAAAGATATGGAATCAGGTGTTGAAGGAAAGTATTATCATTCCATCTCCAATCGGGAACAGGCCATTTATTTTGCGATTGCCAATGCAAATGAGGGAGATGTTGTTGTAATTGCTGGTAAAGGTCACGAGACATATCAACAAATAGGAAATCAAACATACGAATTTGATGATAAAAAAGTGGCAATAAAAGCGATTAAGGAACTTAAAATGAAATAATTGAATCAAAAATTAGAGTAGGAAGAGGAGAAATGAAAGAGGAATGGTTTTTGATGACAAATCATATGGTAAAAATGAAAGGAAACGAGTATATTTATCAATCGGTGAAAGGAGGAATGGCTCATGCTTGAACAAGTTATTTTATTTACAATAGTGATGAGCTTTTTAATCAGTGTATTACTTTCACCGATCTTTATTCCGTTCTTAAGAAGACTTAAATTTGGGCAAAGTATTCGAGATGAAGGACCGAAATCTCATCAGAAAAAATCCGGAACACCAACTATGGGAGGAATCATGATTATTACTTCCATATTGGTGACAACACTTATTATGACAAATAAATTTTCCAAACCAAGCGTTGAAATGTACTTACTACTATTTGTCACACTTGGTTATGGATTGCTTGGGTTTATTGATGATTTTATTAAAGTTGTAATGAAACGGAATTTAGGTTTAACATCAAAACAAAAACTGATTGGGCAATTAATGATTGCTGTTATTTTCTATTTAGTTTTTCACCAATATGGATTTTCAACAGAAGTACGTCTACCAGGTACCGACTTTTCAATCGATTTAGGTTGGGGCTATGTTCTACTTATTATCTTCATGCTTGTAGGAGGCTCTAATGCTGTAAATTTAACAGATGGTTTAGATGGATTATTATCTGGTACTGCTGCAATAGCTTTTGGTGCATACGCTGTTTTAGCTTGGAACGCAGGACAATATGATGTAGCCCTTTTCTCCGTAAGTGTTGTAGGTGCTGTTTTAGGATTTTTAGTTTTTAATGCTCATCCAGCCAAAGTTTTTATGGGTGATACCGGTTCCCTTGCTTTAGGTGGGGCTATTGTAACAGTCGCTATTCTAACGAAGCTAGAAATACTCCTAGTTATTATTGGAGGAGTATTTGTCATTGAGACTTTATCGGTTATTATACAGGTAATATCCTTTAAAACGACTGGAAGACGTGTATTTAAAATGAGTCCTCTTCACCACCATTATGAGCTTCTTGGATGGTCGGAATGGAGAGTTGTTGTCACCTTTTGGTCGGTTGGTCTTTTATTAGCGATATTAGGAATCTATATAGAGGTGTGGTTGTAATTGAAGAGTGTACAAGATTATCAGAATAAAAATATACTTGTGTTAGGATTAGCAAAAAGCGGCTTAGCAGCCGCTAAATTATTGCATAAACTAAAAGCGAATGTAATTGTAAATGACTTAAAGCCATACGAAGAAAATTTGGCAGCTAAAGAGTTGGAAAATCTAGGGATGGAAGTGATTTGTGGAAATCATCCATTAACATTAATAGATGATTATAATATTGAACTAATTGTTAAAAACCCAGGTATTCCATATCATAACCCAATAATTGAACAAGCACTTGCAAAAAAAATTCCGATTATAACTGAAGTGGAATTAGCGTATCAAATCTCCAAAGCAGAAATCATTGCCATTACAGGCTCAAACGGTAAAACTACGACAACGACATTAATCTATGAAATGTTAAAAGAAGGTGGAAAAAATCCACTTTTGGCTGGAAACATTGGTAACGTTGCATGTGAAGTTGTTCAAAAGGCAAATGAAGACCATATAGTTGTAATGGAGGTTTCGTCATTTCAATTATTAGGAACGGATCGTTTTAAGCCGAAAATTTCCTTGTTGCTAAATATTTTTGATGCACATTTAGACTATCACGGTACGAAAAAAGAGTATATGTTAGCAAAACAACGAATCTTTTTAAACCAGGATAAAGAGGATTTTTCCATCATTAATGCTGATGACGAACATGTAATGGAAATGTCTCATATAACAAAAGGGAATAAAGTTTATTTTTCAACTTCGTCTATCGTATCCAATGGTGCATTTATTAAAGAAAATGACATTTATTATAAAGATGAGAAAATTATTTCAATCAATGAGATAGTATTACCTGGTGAACACAATTTAGAAAACATTTTAGCTAGTATAAGTGCTGTCAAAATTTTCGGAGTTTCAAATGAAGCCATCAAGAAAGTACTATCAACTTTTTCTGGAGTTAAACACCGTCTTGAGTATGTGAAGACAGTAAATGGTCGACGCTTTTATAACGATTCAAAAGCGACAAATATTTTAGCTACATCTAAGGCTTTAAGAGCTTTTTCATCCCCGATTATTTTACTTGCTGGAGGGCTTGATCGAGGGAATGAATTTGATGAGCTTAAGCCCTATTTAAAAAATGTAAAAGCTGTTATTACATTTGGACAAACCGCCCCAAAAATTGAACGCGTTGCAAAAGAATCTGGAATAGAACAAATAAAACGTGTCGATAATGTGGAACAAGCAGCTATAAAGGCTTATGAGCTTTCTGATGAAAATGATGTTATTTTACTTTCACCTGCTTGTGCGAGCTGGGATCAATATAAAACTTTTGAAGAGCGCGGTGATATTTTCATAAACGCTGTGCATAAGCTTAAATAGGGGCTTGTACTCTCCCTATAAAATGTGTATCGGGGTGTTAAGCGTTGACGACGAAAAGATCAACTCCAGATTTTATCTTACTTTTTATTACATTATCATTATTAGCCATTGGCTTAATTATGGTTTATTCGGCAAGTGCTGTGTGGGCAGCCTATAAATTTGATGATTCTTTTTTCTTTGCAAAAAGGCAGCTATTGTTTGCTGGCTTAGGAATTGTTGCGATGTTCTTTATTATGAATGTTGATTACTGGACGTGGCGAACCTGGTCAAAAGTCTTATTAATTATTTGTTTTTTACTTTTAATTGCAGTACTTATTCCAGGCGTCGGAATGGTTCGAAATGGTTCACGGAGCTGGATTGGAGTTGGAGCATTTTCTATACAGCCATCTGAATTTATGAAGCTTGCGATGATTGCTTTTTTAGCAAAATTTTTATCTGAAAATCAAAAAAAGATTACATCACTGAAAAAAGGCTTAGTACCATCTTTAGGATTAGTGTTCCTTGCGTTTGGAATGATTATGCTACAGCCAGACCTAGGTACTGCAACCGTAATGGTAGGAACTTGTATTGCAATGATTTTTATCGCAGGAGCTCGTATTAGTCATTTTGTGGGGTTAGGCCTAATTGGTTTCGTTGGATTTGCTGGATTAATTTTATCTGCACCATACCGGATTAAAAGGATTACATCCTTTTTAGATCCATGGGAAGATCCGCTAGGTAGTGGATTTCAAATCATCCAATCATTATATGCAATAGGTCCTGGGGGATTATTAGGCTTAGGACTTGGTCAAAGCAGACAAAAATATTTTTATCTTCCTGAGCCTCAAACCGATTTTATTTTTGCCATTTTAGCAGAGGAATTAGGATTTATTGGCGGAACACTTGTATTATTATTGTTTAGCTTACTATTTTGGAGAGGGATTCGAATTGCATTAGGGGCTCCCGATCTTTATGGTAGCTTTTTAGCGTTAGGAATTATTGCCATGATTGCTATACAGGTTATGATAAATATAGGGGTTGTAACAGGATTAATGCCAGTAACAGGTATCACTCTTCCATTTTTAAGCTATGGCGGTTCATCATTAACACTCATGCTTATGGCAATAGGTGTTTTACTAAATATTAGTCGATATGCGCGTTATTAATTGTTTTACAAACTTATGAGCAATAATTTTCGTTATAATTATAGAGGATTATATTTACACCCTGTTTAAAAAAACTCTGTTAAAAATGACTGTGAATACAAGATATATAGGTTAAATTCGCAAAAGCCCTAGAAAAAAGGGCATTAGGAGTCATCTGTGGAAATAACGAATTTAACTAGTAACAACATTCTTTAACAGAGCCTAATTATAAACAGGGTTATCATGTTTTAAACGTGGGGGAATTATGATGAAAATAGTTGTATCAGGTGGAGGTACTGGAGGGCATATTTATCCAGCACTTGCTCTTATAAAAGAGATACAAAAGGAAAATGAGCATGTAGAATTTTTATACATAGGTACTGAAAGAGGATTGGAAAGTAAAATTGTAAGACGAGAAGGTATTCCTTTTCAATCCATTGATATAACAGGATTTAAAAGAAAAATTTCCTTTGAGAATATAAAAACGGTAGCAAGGTTTATTAAAGGAGTTTCTTTCTGTAAACAAATGTTAAAGGAATTTAAAGCAGATGTAGTAATTGGAACAGGAGGTTATGTTTGTGGACCTGTCGTTTATGCTGCATCAAAGCTTAATATTCCTACAATTATCCATGAGCAAAACAGCTTACCTGGTTTAACGAATAAATTTTTAGCTAAATATGTTAATAAAGTGGCGATTTGCTTTGAAGAGGCTAGAAAGTATTTCCCTGAAGAAAAAGTTGTGCTAACAGGGAATCCAAGAGCTTCTGAAGTAGTTGGCCATGATCCAAAAAAAGCAAGAGAGTCTTTAAAACTAGAAGATAATAAACCTTCTGTTTTAATTTTTGGCGGAAGTCGAGGGGCTGAACCTATTAACAAGGCCGTCCTTTCCTCTTTAGAACAGTTTTCCAAGAAGTCCTATCAAGTCATTTATGTAACAGGTGATGTTCATTATGAATCTGTTATGGAGAAAATAGGACAGTATCAACTAGGAAAAAATATTATTATTAAACCATTTATTCATAATATGCCAGAAGTATTGTCGGCAGTCGATTTAGTTGTATCAAGAGCAGGAGCTACGACTTTAGCTGAAATAACTGCTTTAGGTCTTCCAAGCATTTTAATTCCTAGCCCTTACGTAACAGCGAATCATCAAGAAATGAATGCAAGGGCTTTAAGTGATCATCAAGCAGCTGTTTTATTATTAGAAAAAGATTTAAATAGTGAAAGGCTTTTATCACATATCGATAGCATTTTATTAGATGAGAAAAAGCTCTACGAAATGAAAAGGGCATCTAAAAATTTAGGTGTTCGTGACGCTGCAAGTAGACTATATAAAGAAATGGAGTCACTTGTTTATAAGTCGAATAGAAAATAAGAACATCATGCATAGAATATTAAAAAGTAATTAGACAGCAAGTTGAAACGGGGTGTAATTATGAATGATGTGTTGGAACAACTGCGAAAAGCAGATGTTGGAACAGTTTTAGAAAATGAGCCATTAGCTAACCATACAACGATGAAGGTTGGGGGTCCTGCCGATATTTTTGTAGAACCTAAAAATGTAGATGCATTAAAACGGACAATGAAAATTATTAAAGAGAATCATATTAAATGGCGTGTCATTGGTCGTGGATCGAACCTCTTAGTATTAGATGAAGGAATTCGTGGAGTTGTCATTAAGTTAGGAAAAGGATTAGATCATTTAGAAATTAATGGTGAACAAATTAGAGTAGGTGCTGGATATTCATTAATAACATTAGCAACACAAATTAGCCGTAAAGGATTATCTGGTTTAGAGTTTGCTGGAGGAATACCAGGATCAGTTGGCGGTGCGGTTTATATGAATGCTGGAGCTCATGGATCGGATATGTCAAATATTTTAGTAAAAGCACATATTTTATTTGAAGATGGGTCAATGGAATGGCTAACAAAAGAAGAAATGGAGTTTTCTTATCGAACTTCAATTTTACAAAAAAAACGTCCAGGTATAGTTATTGAAACTGTTTTACAAATGAAAGAGGGAGAACGACAAGGCATTGTGGAAGAGATGCAAAAAAATAAAGATTATAGAAGAGAAACACAGCCATGGAACTATCCATGTGCAGGAAGTATTTTCAGAAACCCTCTCCCAAACTATGCAGGCCAGCTTATTGAAAAAGCTGGATTAAAAGGGTATCAAATTGGAGGAGCAAAAGTTTCGGAGATGCATGCAAACTTCATTGTCAATGCTGGTGATGCAAAAGCAAAGGACGTTTTAGCATTAATACAGCACATTGAACAAACAATATATGAAAAATTTGAAATTAAAATGCAGACTGAGGTAGAAATTGTAGGAGAGAGAGAATAATTCTATTATCCTTTAATTGTCTATCTATGCTATAATGTCTAATATAGGAAATAGAAAATAAACGGCATTTTTGCCGTTTATTTCAGTTTTTATAGCCATATTACATTAGTAAAAAAACATTCATAAATAGTTATTTTTAGCTATAAATTGGACTTTTGTAAGGTCGATTTAATACCTAGATGCTGTTTTGTATCTAGGATGGGGTGAAATAGATTGAAAAAAGAAAAAGTTGTTTCTCTTGAAGACCGTGTCCCAAAGCTAAAACAAAAGAGAAAACAAAAAGAGAATCGTCAGCTTATTACGTTTGTTTTTATTTTTTTCATTCTAATTTTAATCATTATTTATTTGCAAACACCATTAAGTAAAGTTTCGAATATTCAAGTGAATGGTGCCATTAATGTATCAGGTCAAACCATTAAGAAATTAAGTGGCATTACAAATGAGACAAGCTTTTGGAAAATCAATGAGGACGAGGTCATTGAACAAATAAAAAAGCATGAACAAATAAAAGAAGTTCAAATTGAGAAGAAGCTACCATCAACTGTTATTATAAAAGTTGAGGAGTATGAACGAGTTGCATACGTGTTGACAGATTCTGTATTTTATCCGATATTAGAAAATGGTGGATTTTTAGAGAAAGAAACCTCGTTAAAGGTTCCAGATGCCCCCATCTTAACAGATTGGGATGATCCAGAGCTAATTCAGAAGATGGCACAACAATTAAAAAAATTACCTTCAAGTATTGTCAATGCCATATCAGAAATTCATCATACACCTGTTCAAACCGATAATGAACAAATAACGGTTTATATGAATGACGGATATGAAGTAATTGCAACGATCAGTACATTTGCTAAAAAAATGAAATCATATCCACTTATTGTTAGTCAACTTGATCCATCCATTAAAGGAATTATACATATAGATGTTGGTTCCTACTTTGAAGCCTACAATAAGGAAGAAAAGGAACAGCTAGAAGAGGAGAAGGTTGATCATGAAGAAAATGAAAACTAGTTCATTTACTTTATTTTTAGTCATGCTTATTGTAGGTTTTTTAATCTCCTATTCTTATCAGATTACAAAAGAGAAAAGACCTACTACTTTCACGTCATCCGAACAATTTGAAAAGGAATATGAAATTAGAGAACGGCTTATTGAACAAGAAGCAAAAAATCGTGAGCTTCAGCTGGATTTGTTTGAAGTTCAGCAAAAAGTTACAGAGTTTGAAGAAAGGTTAAAGGAAGAAAAACAAATTTATTATAACCTTGTTGAAGATGTAGAAAAACTTAGAATGTTTGTAGGTGAAGTTGGTGTTGTTGGAAAAGGAATTGAAGTGACATTAGAGGATGCTTCTTACATACCAGAAGGTGAAAATGTAAATAACTACATTGTCCATGAAAGTCATTTATTTAAAGTAATTAATGAGCTATTAATTTCAGGAGCATCTGCTATTTCTATAAATGGCCAAAGATTATCCCATAATTCGTATATTTATTGTAATGGACCAGTTGTTACTGTTGATGGAAATCAATTCCCCGCTCCCTTTACAATCTCAGCAATTGGGGACCCTGATGTTCTTTTTGAAGCAATAAATATTGCTGGTGGTGTACTTGATCAGTTAACCTATGAAAATATTGTCGTAAAGGTAGAGAAGAAAAACGAAATAAAAATGGAACCATTATTTCAAAAACAGCCAACTAGTTAAAAATTACACAAACAGAATAGGTGGTTTTGTTGGAGAAAATACCAAGGAAAGTTGGTTTATCTTTTTCAGTTGTTACGGCTACTTTTGGATTTATGCTTGCAGTTCAATTTCAATCCATTAATGAGCCGGTTATTCGTGATACTCGTGATATGTGGGAACTTCGAGAAGATTTAAAAAAAGAGCAAGAGCTTCAAGTTGAGCTTATTAGTAAAATTCGTCAGTATGAAGAGATCCTTGAAAATTATCGCATTCAACATGAAGAAAGTAGAGAGATCGCATTGCGGAAAACATTGGAGGAATTAAAAAAAGAAGCAGGGCTGACAGAAGCAGTTGGAAGTGGTGTTATTTTAACAGTGGAGCCTCTTTTTCATGAAAGTATATTAGGGGTACAAAATCATCAAATCTCTCCAGAATTACTTGTCAGAACAATTAATGAGCTAAATGCCTATGGAGCTGAGGAAATGGCTATAAATGGTCATCGAGTCATTAATACAACGGTTATCCGTGATATTAATGGAATAACCAAGATTGACGGTTATAATTTAAATAATTTCCCAATTACAATTCATGTCATTTCTGAGGATGCTGAAAAATTATATAACCGGATTAATGGATCTACTTTAAAGGATGACTATGCGATTGATAATTTACTGTTTACAGTTTCTGAACCAAAAGAAGAAATTGTTGTCCCAGGTTATAATGAAACGGTTCGAATTAAACATATGAAACCTTTAAATGTAGAAAAGGAAGGGAATTCTTAATATGTGGCTCCCAATTATTGGTTTATTATTAGGGATCGTATTAGGTTTATTTAGTGATGTGAAAATACCTGCAGAGTATTCAAATTATTTATCAATTGCTATTCTTGCTGCACTTGATACAATCTTTGGTGGTATTAGAGCCCATTTACAAAAAATTTATGATGATTTAGTTTTTGTTACAGGCTTCTTTTTTAATATATTATTAGCTACAAGTTTAGCTTTTCTAGGTGTTCATCTTGGTGTAGACTTGTATTTAGTAGCAGTTTTTGCATTTGGTGTAAGGCTATTTCAAAACATAGCTGTCATTCGTCGAATACTCATTTCTAATTGGAAGCAGATGAAAGAAAACTTGAAAAAAAATTAATGAATAAAAAGGGAATATTCAACTATTTGTTGAATTTACACATATAACAATTTTCTATACATAATCTTTGAAGTTGTTACAATTATTTAATATTAGTTTCATTGTCATGTTCTTCTCTAAATAATAGAATATACATGATAGGTAAGGAGGTGCCATAGAATGAACAGCAATGAAATTTATGTAAGTCTTGACATCGGTACATCCAATGTGAAAGTGATAATCGGCGAAATGACAGATGAGTCGTTAAATATTATCGGTGTTGGAAATGTTAAATCGAAGGGACTAAAAAAAGGATCCATTGTTGATATAGATGAAACCGTTCATTCTATAAAAAAAGCAATCGAGCAAGCTGAAAGAATGGTAGGTTTACCTATTAAAAGAGTGATAGTCGGTATTTCCGGAAACCATGTTCAGCTTCAAGAATGTCATGGAGTTGTTGCTGTATCGAGTGAAAATAGAGAAATAACGAATGAAGATGTAAGACGTGTTATTGATGCAGCACAAGTTTTATCTATTCCAGCTGAACGAGAAGTTATTGACTGTATACCAAAGCAGTTTATAGTCGATGGATTAGATGGGATCAATGATCCACGTGGAATGCTTGGTGTTCGACTTGAGATGGAAGGAATATTGATTACTGGTTCAAAAACAATCTTACATAACTTATTACGCTGTGTTGAACGTGCAGGACTTGAGATTTCGGATATTGCATTACAGCCATTGGCTGCAGGCACAGTAGCTTTATCAAAGGATGAGAAAAATTTAGGAGTAGCATTAGTTGATATAGGTGGAGGGTCCACAACCATTGCTTATTTCGAGCACGGACAGCTTAAATCAACTAGTGTATTACCTGTCGGTGGAGAACATTTAACAAAAGATTTATCAATAGGACTCCGTACATCTACAGAAGATGCTGAAAAAGTAAAAATAAAGCATGGACATGCATTTTATGATGATGCTTCTGAAGATGTCGTATTTGAAGTTTCGATTATTGGAAGTGATAAAACTCAAACATTCAATCAGCTTGAGATTACTGATATTATTGAAGCTAGAATGGAAGAAATCTTTGAATTAGTTCAGCAAGAATTAAGAAGAATGGGTGTAAAAGAATTACCTGGTGGTTACGTATTGACAGGTGGTACAGTAAATATCCCTGGTACATTAGAAATTGCCCAAACAGTTCTTAAAAACAATGTGCGAATTGCATGTCCAGATTATATTGGTGTACGAGAGCCTCAATATATGACAGGTATTGGCATTATACAGTTTGCTTATAAAAATGCCAAAATCCAAGGAAGAAAAATTGGCACGAACATTCAAATGGAAAAGGTAGAACAAACCGTACCAATAGAACCAGTTCAGACTCAACGAGAAACACCAATCAATAAGAAAAAAAGTGAAGAAAAAGTAAGTAAGGTGAAAAAGTTTTTTGGATATTTCTTCGAATAACATCAGTAAATAGAAGCATAGATGAATTAGGAGGATTTCGCATGTTGGAGTTTGATACGAATATTGACGGTTTTGCAACGATTAAAGTAATTGGTGTTGGAGGCGGTGGAAACAACGCCGTTAATCGAATGATTGAACATGGTGTTCAAGGTGTAGAATTTATTGCTGTAAATACAGATGCGCAAGCTTTAAATCTTTCAAAAGCCGAAACAAAAATGCAAATTGGTGCAAAGTTAACTAGAGGACTAGGAGCAGGGGCTAACCCTGAAGTGGGTAAAAAAGCCGCTGAAGAAAGTAAAGAACAAATTGAAGAGGCATTAAAAGGTGCAGATATGGTGTTTGTTACCGCTGGTATGGGAGGCGGAACAGGGACAGGAGCGGCTCCAGTTATTGCACAAATTGCGAAAGATTTAGGTGCTCTAACAGTTGGAGTTGTAACAAGACCTTTTACATTTGAAGGACGTAAGCGTGCAATGCAGGCTGCTGGCGGTATTTCAGCAATGAAAGAAGCAGTTGATACATTAATCGTTATTCCAAATGACCGTCTTCTTGAAATTGTTGATAAAAATACACCGATGCTAGAGGCGTTTAGAGAAGCAGATAATGTTCTTCGTCAGGGTGTACAAGGGATTTCAGATTTAATTGCCGTTCCAGGACTTATTAACTTAGACTTTGCCGATGTAAAAACGATTATGTCTAACAAGGGTTCCGCACTTATGGGAATTGGTGTTGCAACAGGTGAAAACCGTGCTTCAGAAGCTGCAAAAAAAGCTATTTCTAGTCCTTTGCTTGAGACATCCATTGATGGTGCTCAAGGAGTTTTAATGAATATTACCGGTGGTAATAATTTAAGTTTATACGAAGTACAAGAAGCTGCGGATATAGTTGCATCAGCATCCGACCAGGATGTTAATATGATTTTTGGTTCTGTTATTAACGAAAATCTAAAAGATGAAATTGTTGTAACAGTTATTGCAACTGGTTTTACGGAAGCAGAAATAAATCCTACAAAACAAACGCGCCCATTTGGTGGGAATGTGAAACAAACAGTTGCGCCAAAGCGTGAAGTAAAACGAGAAGACACTCATCAAGAAATGACAAATCATGCTGTACAACAAGCAGAAGATACACTAGACATTCCAACGTTTTTACGTAATCGTAATAAGCGTCGATAAAAAGCATGGGGAAATCCCATGCTTTTTTCTCATATTGGAAAAGGGTTGTTCCATATACTAAAAAAAGATGTTCCAAGAAGAGAGGAACAAGGTGGAACATGGACTCTTTATTAACAATGAGAGGGATAACCTTTTTTATTTGGGTTGAATATCTTTTTGTTATTCCTTTATGATTAATATTCCAACAAATCTTTTAATAAATACAAACAAGAAAGAAATCTAATATGTTTAGCCTTAAGTCTCATCATGATATCAACTTTTTTATTCAACAGAACTCCAAACAAATAAGTGGATCATTAGTCTACATATGATGAAAATGAGTATGTTGTATTTTATACTTCCCCATTATTTATAAAATCAATGTTGATTTGTTCACCTGATTTTTGTCATAAAATAAGATCCATCATTTCTTTAATTCTATTTGCAATTTTTTTTACACTATACCATATCCCACAAGTGTTTAGGTTCTTGCTTCAAAATCCATTTTGTCATGATTTATTTATGCTAGGTCTTTTTATTATTTCCGTTTTCGTGTATCATCACATCCTTTACATAAGAAATGTGAAAAAATTACAATATTATTCTGTTAAATAAAATGTTGCTATTTCCCTCTTGTTATAGCTATTTATTTCACCACATTTTAATTATTTCAGTTAATTTGCCGATAATTCCTGCATCTGAAATTTTTTGTTTTCCACTGAATGAAACGATTTTAAATGGTGTGATAAATATATAATCAACCATTAGTTGCAAGCATCATGATATTTATACACAAGTTTGTTTTATGGATGGCTGTTCGGTTAAAGAAGAAAAAATCAGCATAAGGTTGGAATTGCTGTCTCAACGGTTTGATAACCAATGGTGAGGCAGCTAATTTAATGAAAGGATCTATTGTAAAAGAATATGTCTACAACAAAATAATAATTATATTCTTTTACTTATTGTGAACACTTGTAAAATCTTAATTCTTTAAAGCTTCTCATTATAAAGGTGACATTTATTAATCACTTTAAAGATTTGTCTATTAATCGACGGAAAATTACTTTATCTGTCAAAAATACCGGAAAGCTTTCGGCATAAAATGACAGACTTCCTTTAATTTGTCATATATACTTATGTCTAACAAAGGTACGTCCCAAAATGAAATTCATGGGGGAAGAGAGGATTGTTCATTTATTTAGATGTTATTTTATTCATGAACTTTTGTTTTGACATCATGCTCATTTTATTGACTGCCATCATCTTGAAACGGAAAATGAAATGGTTAAATGTCATTTTTTCAGCACTAATAGGTTCTTTTATGATTTTCCTATTATTTACCCCATATGCAGAGATAATAAATCACCCTTTGGCAAAGATTTTTGTTTCTTGTTTTATGGTAATAATTTCCTTTGGATTTAAACGTTTTCGTTTTTTTATACAGAATTTGCTGACATTTTATTTTGTTACATTTGTTGTCGGTGGTGTATTGATAGGAACACATTACTTTTTTGAGTTTAGTATAGTCCTAGAAGACCATTTCTTTTTTACAAATATCCATAACTTAGGTGATGCGGTTAGCTGGTTATTTATCATCATAGGCTTTCCAATCGTTTGGTATTTTTCCCGATCTCAGTTTGATCAATTGGAAATGACAAAGATTCATTACGAAAATATAGTGAATGTAACGATTGAAATAATGAATCAATCAGTTATTTTACGTGGATTGATTGATAGTGGCAATCAATTATATGATCCCATTACAAAACTTCCCGTTATGATTGTCGAGATGGAAAAATTAAAAAAAATCATCCCAGAAGAAGTAATAGAATTTCTTACACAAAAGAATCCTCTTGAAAGCTTAGAAAATTTTCATCATCCATTGATGAGTAAAATGCGAATTATTCCATATAGAGGCGTAGGACAGAGTCATCAATTTTTATTTGCTTTTAGGCCAGATAAGATTTTCATCGAAAGAGATAATGAAACTATTTATGTCAAAAAAGCGTTGGTCGGATTAAATCAAACTAAATTATCAAGTGATGATCAGTATAACTGCATTGTACATCCGAAAATGATTCAATCTGGAAAAATTGATAATGTCTCATAATGTATATGAATATATAGGATTAAATTATTATGAATAAGGAGGAGCACAATGAAAAAACTCCGCTTTTATCTTACCTATTTATGGTACAAACTGTTAATTAAATTAGGCATTAAAACTGATGAGGTTTATTATATAGGAGGTAGTGAGGCGCTCCCTCCACCATTAACTAAAGAAGAAGAGGAAATTTTATTAAAAAAACTGCCTGAAGGGGATAAGACGGCTCGGTCAATGTTAATTGAGCGGAACTTACGATTAGTTGTCTATATCGCTAGAAAGTTTGAAAATACAGGGATTAATATCGAAGACTTAATAAGTATTGGAACAATAGGATTAATTAAAGCAGTTAATACGTTTAATCCAGAGAAAAAAATTAAACTAGCAACATATGCATCTAGATGTATTGAGAATGAAATATTAATGTATTTGCGAAGAAATAATAAAATCCGCTCTGAGGTATCCTTTGATGAACCGTTAAATATTGATTGGGATGGAAACGAATTATTACTATCTGATGTTTTAGGTACAGAAGATGACATTATCACGAAGGACTTGGAAGCAAATGTGGATAAAAAGCTTCTTATGAAGGCACTAGAGCAATTAAATGATCGAGAAAAACAAATTATGGAGCTTCGTTTTGGACTTCATGGTGGAGAAGAAAAAACACAAAAGGATGTAGCAGACATGCTCGGTATATCTCAATCATATATTTCTCGATTGGAAAAGAGAATCATTAAACGTTTACGAAAAGAATTTAATAAAATGGTATAAAAATTTTTTATTAAATTTTCCTTGTTATATTACGATTTGATGCTAGTTTTCCCTTTTCACTTAAAATGAGCTTGTGCATATTTTTCCCTCCAAAGGAGATACTTAACGTAGTACAGCAAGAACTCCTGTTAGGAGGGAATATGGTGACAAGAAATAAGGTCGAAATTTGTGGAGTAGACACATCAAAACTCCCTGTATTAAAAAATGATGAGATGAGAAAATTGTTTAAACAAATGCAAAGCGGGGATTTATCAGCCCGAGAAAAGCTTGTAAATGGAAATTTACGATTAGTATTAAGTGTCATCCAACGATTTAATAACAGAGGCGAATTTGGTGATGACCTATTTCAAGTAGGCTGTATAGGACTTATGAAATCGATTGATAATTTTGATTTAAGTCAAAATGTTAAATTTTCTACTTATGCTGTACCAATGATTATCGGTGAAATTAGACGGTACTTAAGGGATAATAATCCTATTCGTGTTTCACGCTCTCTTAGGGATATTGCGTATAAAGCATTGCAAGTACGTGAGAGATTGATGAGCGAAACCTCTAAAGAGCCGAGTGCTGAAGAAATAGCAAAAGTTTTAGAAGTTCCTCATGAAGAAATTGTATTTGCCTTAGATGCTATTCAAGATCCAGTTTCCCTTTTCGAACCGATTTACAATGATGGAGGAGATCCGATTTATGTGATGGATCAACTAAGTGATGAAAGAAATCGGGATTCCAACTGGATAGAGGAAATTGCCTTAAAAGAGGGAATGAGAAGATTAAACGAACGAGAAAAGTTAATTTTAAAGAAGCGTTTTTTCCAAGGAAAAACACAAATGGAAGTCGCTGAAGAAATTGGAATATCCCAAGCACAAGTTTCTCGTTTGGAAAAAGCGGCTATTCGACAAATGAATAAAAATATCCTTCAATAATGACTAGGAGGCTTTCCGAAAAAGATCTTACTGCACCATAATGTGTGGTAAGACTTTTAAAGGATAAGCCTCCTTTATTCATGATTCCTAAAATAAAAACATATGTATAAGGTAGGAAACAAGTGGAGGCGAGATATAATGATGCATATATCTGACTTTCAAACGAAAAATGTCATTAATGTATCGGATGGAACGTTTCTTGGTAATATAGATGATTTAGATATCAATGTAACAACTGGTAAAATACAATCGGTTATTATAACAAACCAAGGGAAAGTGTTAGGATTATTTGGCCGTGGTGATGAACTTATCATTCCTTGGCGAAATATTGTTAAAATTGGAAAGGATGTTATATTAGTAAGAATTCAAAATGACGTAAATAAAATTGAAGAATCGTAAAATCAATTTCTGACTTAATTGTTGATGGTGAGATGTGGTAAAATAAAAAGGGAGAATTGTCGAAAAGGAAGGTATTTATGAAATCTGAACCTTTTCTGTTAGAAGATGTGTCGTATTTTACAATACCTCAATGGAAGATGTTGAATAAAGACTTAGTTGTAGGATTTACAACGAAGAATGATGGATCCTCAAGTGGTCAATTTCAATCATTAAATGTTGGTTTACATGTCTATGATGATAAAAAAACGGTTGTTGAAAATAGAGAAACAGTTGCAAGGAAACTTTCCATTCCACTATCTAAATGGATTTGTGCAGAGCAGGTTCACGATAATCGGATTGAAAGAGTAACTTCAAAACAAATCGGAAGTGGAGCTTCAAATTATCAAACTAGCATTCCACAAACAGATGGTTTATATACAAATGAATCAAACATCCTTCTTTCACTCTTTTTTGCTGATTGTGTGCCAATATTCTTTTTTTCACCAAAACATCATATGGTTGGACTTGTTCATGCAGGATGGAAAGGAACTGTTAAAAACATAACGGGTATATTCTTGAAAAAATGGACCAAAATTGAGGGAATTTTACCGAATGATATTTATGTTGCGATTGGCCCCTCCATTCGTGCTTGTTGTTATAAAGTAGACTGTAAGGTCATTAAAGAAGTAGATAAATTATTTAGTACAAATTCATCAAAATATTATCAACAAATTGAAGAAGAACAATATTTACTTAATTTACAAAAAATCAATAAAGATATTTGCCTACTACATGGAGTACCAAGAGAAAATATTGTTGAGTCTTTATATTGTACAAGCTGCCAAACGAATTATTTCTTTTCACACCGACGTGACAAAGGAAAAACAGGACGGATGATGAGCTTCATTGGGTTTAAGGAGGTTATATAATATTGAGTGTGAAAGAAAATCTAGCAATTATTCAGGAAAATATTAATAAAGCGTGTGAAAAAATGCATCGTAATCCAAGTGATGTAAATATTATTGCTGTGACTAAATATGTATCAATTGACCGAGCGAAAGAGGCTGTAGAAGCGGGAATTAAGCATCTTGGTGAAAACCGTGATGATGGTTTTTTAAATAAATTTGAAGCAATCGAAAACGGTGCAACTTGGCACTTTATTGGTACACTTCAATCTCGAAAGGTAAAAAACATTATTAATAATGTTGATTATATTCATTCTTTAGACCGTTTAACTCTTGCAAAAGAAATTCAAAAACGAGCAAATAGAAAAGTTAAATGTTTCGTCCAAGTGAATACATCAAATGAAGAATCAAAGCATGGTCTAAAGCCTGAACAATGTATTAACTTTATTAAAGGGCTACAACCATTTGGTCGTATTGAAGTCGTTGGATTAATGACAATGGCTCCTTTTACAGATAATCAAGAAGTGATACGAAATTGTTTTCGAATGTTGAAGAATTTAAGGGATGAAGTTCAAACGCTCAACCTACCTTATGCTCCTTGTCATGAATTATCAATGGGAATGTCAAATGATTATGAAATTGCAGTAGAAGAGGGGGCAACATTTGTCCGGATTGGCTCTTCTTTAGTTGGGGAATAATTTGGAGGTGATTTGATCATGAGTATTAAAAATAAGTTTAAAAGTTTTTTTGCTTTAGATGATGAGGAATATGAATATGTTAATGAGGAAGAACAATACGATGAAGTAGAGCATAATAATCCTTTTGTAAATAGAGGATATTCAAATGATTCAAATAGAGAACATAACAAGCAAAATGTTGTTAGTTTGCAAAGTGTTCAAAAATCTACTAAAGTAATATTATGTGAGCCTAGAGCTTATTCAGAAGCTCAGGAGATTGCCGATCATTTAAAAAGTCGCCGTGCTGTTGTTGTAAATCTTCAGCGAATTCAACATGATCAAGCAAAAAGAATTGTCGATTTTTTAAGTGGAACCGTTTATGCGATTGGTGGAGATATCCAGCGAATCGGTGTTAACATCTTCTTATGTACACCTGATAATGTAGATGTTTCCGGTTCCATCTCAGATTTTATACCTGATGAAATGTAAAGGTGGTAAACTTTATGGACACGTTGTTTATTGTTTTAAGCCGATTAATTGAATTTTATTCTTATGCTATTATTGTGTACATACTTATGTCTTGGTTTCCAAATGCGAGGGAATCGTCTATTGGACAATTTTTAGGAAAGATTTGTGAACCTTATTTAGAACCATTCCGTCGCTTTATTCCACCATTAGGAATGATTGATATTTCACCAATTGTTGCTATTTTAGCGTTAAATTTTGCAAATCAAGGGCTTTGGGCTCTATATACGATGCTTTTTTAAAAAGGGGTCAATTTGTCCCCTTTTTTATTATTATGAACTCTGTTATGGATTACCTTATTAGTGCTTGCTCAATTCACCATATGAAGTGAAAGTCCTATTGAAAATAAACAATATTATTAGTATTTATACTCATTCCGCTTCAGGCGGACACTTTCCGCGGGCGATCCGCGAGCCTCCTCGCTCGTTACCTCGCTTGCGGGGTCTCGCCTGGTTCGCTTTTCCCGCTGGAGTTGCCGCCTTTCGCTTCATGAGTATACTGTTAACAACCAACAATATTCTTTAACAAAGTTCAATTATAATAAATGTCTTATAAAAATGATCAACGATTGATTAATCCGTATTTTTTCAATCAAAAGAACAAGAAAACAAAAAAATGAATGGTTCAAGATATTGTATATTGGAGTTGTTTTATATGGAAGAGATTTATCAGCATTTTCGTAATGAAGAACATTCATTTATTGATAAAGTTTTAGAATGGAAAGAAATTGTCGAAATCCAATATCGAATGAAACTTACAGACTTTTTAGATCCACGTGAACAATTTATTATAAAGAGCATTATCGGTCATCATGGAGAAGTGAAGGTTCAGTTTTTTGGTGGAAGTGAACATGTTGAACGAAAGAGAGCGATACTATACCCTGAATACATCACTCCTGAAATAGAAGATTATCAAATTTCCGTCTTTGAAGTACATTATCCAAAAAAATTTGTAAGCCTAGAACACCGTCAAGTTTTGGGAGCACTGATGTCAATTGGATTAAAAAGGGGAAAGTATGGAGATATATTAATAAAGGATGATACAGTTCAAATTATTGTCGCCAATGAAGTGGAAAGCTTTGTAAAGCTTCAATTTAATGAGGTTGGAAGGCAATCGGTATCATTACAGCCTGTTCCATTCAATCAAATTGTTAAAACGAACGAATCTTTGGAAGAAAAATCGACAACCATTTCTTCTCTTCGACTAGATGCTGTATGTTCTGCCATATACAATCTTTCTAGACAAAAAACGAAAACATTTATTGAAAATGGGTTTGTAAAAGTAAATTGGAAAAAGATTGAGGATCCTGCATTTGAAGTATTTGTTGAGGATTTAATATCGATACGTGGCTATGGAAGAGCTAAGGTTTTAGACATTGAGGGAAAGACGAAAAAAGATAAATGGAAGGTTAAAGTTGGGTACGTAAAATAAAATTTTTGGTTTTAGAAGGAATTTTGTCCATTCTGTCGAAATATGCTATATAATTGAAATAGATTGAAGTCAATACATATGGAGGTGGCATTCGTGCCTTTAACACCGTTAGATATTCATAATAAGGAGTTTACAAAGGGTTTTCGTGGATACGATGAAGATGAAGTTAATGAGTTTTTAGACCAGGTGATTAAAGACTACGAAATGATTATCCGTGAAAAAAAAGAGCTTGAACAAAAAGTACAAGAATTAACGGAAAGATTAGGACATTTTACAAATATAGAAGAGACTTTAAATAAATCGATTTTAGTTGCTCAAGAAGCAGCAGAAGAAGTAAAACGTAATGCCCAAAAGGAAGCAAAACTAATCATTAAAGAAGCTGAAAAAAATGCAGATCGTATTATTAATGAAGCATTAGCAAAATCCCGTAAAATTGCTATGGACATAGAAGAAATGAAAAAACAATCGAAAGTATTTCGAACTCGCTTCCAAATGCTTATTGAAGCACAGCTTGATTTATTAAAAAATGATGATTGGGATCACCTCATGGAATATGACGTTGAATCCCTTTTAGAAGAGGAACTTGAAGAATCAAAAGGTTAACTTGACTTTTTAGAGTTAAATCGCATATAATACGAAAACAGAAAACAATATTGAAAAATCGATGAGAGGGACAGTAGTTCTTTCAAATACCTTTTTAAAAGCGAGTCTAGGATGGTGGAAGCTAGGCATAAGGTGAAAGAATGAAGATCACCCTTGAGTTCCTTGGCTGAAAGTAAGTAAGCTAAGGCGGGATGATTCTCCGTTATGAAAATAAGTGGATACACAATTTCTATTATTGGTGTATCTATAAGGGTGGTACCGCGAGTTTCAACCTTCTCGTCCCTTAGGGATGAGAAGGTTTTTTATTTTGATAGAAGATTAATATGTGGAGGAATGGAAATGGACTATAAAGAGACGTTGTTAATGCCAAAAACAGAGTTTCCTATGCGTGGAAACTTACCAAAACGTGAACCTGAAATTCAGGCAAAATGGGATGATATGAATATTTACGAAAAAGTACAAGAACGAACAAAAGGTCGTCCCTTATTTGTTTTACATGATGGACCACCATATGCAAATGGTGATATTCATATGGGGCATGCTTTAAATAAAATTTTAAAAGACTTTATCGTTCGCTACAAATCTATGAGTGGATATCATGCACCATATGTACCAGGTTGGGATACACATGGTTTACCAATTGAAACAGCTTTAACAAAAAATAAAAAAGTAAATCGAAAGGAAATGAGTGTTGCTGAGTTCCGCAAGCTTTGTGAAGAATACGCTTGGGAACAAATTGACAGACAAAGAGAGCAGTTTAAACGTTTAGGCGTACGTGGAGATTGGGAAAACCCGTATGTAACATTAAAGCCAGAATATGAAGCACAACAAATTAAAGTGTTTGGTGAAATGGCGAAAAAGGGATATATTTATAAAGGATTAAAGCCTGTTTATTGGTCACCTTCAAGTGAATCAGCTCTAGCTGAAGCTGAAATTGAATATTACGATAAGCGTTCTCCGTCTATTTATGTTGCATTTGAAGTAAAAGATGGTAAGAACGTTTTAACAGATGGTGAAAGAATTGTTATTTGGACAACAACTCCGTGGACAATTCCAGCAAACCTTGGAATTGCAGTACATCCTGAACTTGATTATCATGTTGTGAAAGTTAACGACGATAAGTTTGTTTTGGCAAAAGATTTAGTAGAATCTGTCTCAAAAGAAATTGGATGGGATACTTATGAGGTTGTCAAAACATTTAAAGGAAAAGAGCTTGAATATGTCGTTGCTAAACACCCATTATATGACCGTGATTCACTTGTTGTTCTTGGGGAGCACGTCACAACTGATGCAGGTACTGGATGTGTTCATACAGCTCCTGGCCACGGGGAAGATGACTTTGTCGTTGGTCAAAAATATGGTTTAGATGTATTATGTCCTGTTGATGAAAGAGGATATATGACAGAGGAAGCACCAGGCTTTGAAGGATTATTTTATGATGATGCCAACAAACCGATTACACAAAAACTTGATGAGGTTGGTGCATTACTAAAACTATCCTTTATTACACACTCTTATCCACACGATTGGCGTACGAAAAAACCAACCATTTTTAGAGCAACAGCACAATGGTTTGCATCTATTAAAGACTTCCGTGAGGAGCTGTTAAAGGCTGTAAAAGAAACAAAATGGGTTCCAGCATGGGGTGAGACTCGTTTATACAATATGATCCGTGACCGTGGTGACTGGTGTATTTCTCGACAACGTGCATGGGGAGTTCCAATTCCTGTATTCTACGGTGAAAATGGTGAACCAATTATTACAGACGAAACAATCGAACATGTTTCTAATTTAATTCATCAATATGGTTCAAATGTTTGGTTTGAGCGCGAAGCAAAAGATTTACTTCCTGATGGATTTACACACCCATCCAGTCCAAACGGTATTTTCACGAAAGAAACGGACATTATGGATGTATGGTTTGACTCTGGATCTTCCCATCAAGCGGTATTAGTTGAGCGTGAAGAATTAGATAGACCTGCAGACTTATATCTTGAAGGATCCGATCAATACCGAGGCTGGTTTAACTCTTCATTATCTACTGCTGTTGCTGTTACAGGAAAGGCACCATATAAAGGAGTTTTATCACACGGTTTCGCTTTAGACGGTGAAGGCCGTAAAATGAGTAAATCACTCGGAAATGTTGTTGTACCAGCGAAAGTTATGAATCAACTTGGTGCTGATATTTTAAGACTATGGGTAGCTTCAGTTGATTACCAAGCTGACGTACGCGTATCCGATGCGATTTTAAAACAAGTAGCAGAAGTCTATCGTAAAATCCGTAATACGTATCGTTTCTTATTAGGAAACTTATTTGACTTTGATCCGAAAAACGATGCACTATCATATGATGAGCTACGTGAAGTTGATCGTTACATGCTCGTCAAATTAAATAAATTAATTGCTAAAGTGAAAAAAGCGTATGATGAATACGAATTTGCTACAATTTATCATGCTGTTCATAATTTCTGTACAATTGAACTAAGCTCTTTCTATTTAGATTTTGCAAAAGATGTATTATATATTGAGGCAAAAGATAACAAAGAGCGTCGTGCTATTCAAACCGTATTATATGAGTCCTTAATAACACTTGTGAAATTAATGGCACCTATTTTACCACATACGACCGAAGAGGTATGGAGCCATCTTTCTTCTGTTGAAGAAGAAAGTGTTCAATTAGTAGATATGCCGGAATCTGTAGAAATTGAGGGAAGTGAGCAATTAGAAGAAAAATGGGATCAATTTATGGCTCTTCGTGATGATGTGCTGAAGGCTTTAGAAGTTGCTCGAAATGAAAAAGTAATTGGTAAATCATTAACAGCAGCTATTACTCTTTTCCCTAACGAAAAAGCAAATCAATTACTTGAGTCAATTGAAGAAAATTTACAGCAACTATTTATTGTTTCGTCATTTAAAATTGGTGGTTCTTATGAAGAAGCTCCAACAGATGCTCAAAGCTTTGATAATGTAAAAATTGTTGTAGAGCTTGCTGAAGGCAAAACTTGTGAGCGTTGTTGGGTTGTAACGCCTGAAGTTGGATTAGTTCAAGAACATGAAACATTATGTCCTCGTTGTGCGAAAATTGTAAAAGATGTTTACACAGCATAAAACGAAAAAAGCCACTGCCAAAAGCAGTGGCTTTTGATTTGTTATTATCGTCTCATTAAGATATTAAATGTAGATGTTTCTTCAGAAAGCGAGGCATATTTTTACGAATAAATATGAATTAAAGGAAAATGTTTATAAGTGTAAAGTACAAATTTATGTTTACACTATAGTTACAAAATATTAATTAGCCAACAAGGAGTTGTTCTTGATTGGTATCCATACATGAAATTGAAAATGAACTATTAATAATGAAGGAAGAACTCGAAACATGTTTAGCTGAAAAGAACAATGAACGAAATCCTCCTTTATATTTAGCAATTAAAGAAGAACTAAAAGATGTAAAGCTGGCATTAAATAAATTGCATACAGGTAAATTTGGTATTTGTGAGGAAACATCTCAAGTCATTCCTTTAGAAAAGTTACAAATGATTCCGACAGCTAGAACAATTAATGATTTTTCTATAACCAATTACTTTGAAAAAAATACGGTTTTCTAATGAGGCGCTTTTCATAAACCGTTGATACCTATTCGGAAATTTTTTACCATTATGTTAATTAAGGCGTTAATTCTGCGGGAAAAAGGAAGAATTTTATTAAGACTTGCCCGCAGATCGCGTACGCCTTTTTTAGGGAAAAGCTTGTGTAAAAAGATATAGTTCTTTACATATTAATTATAGTTATGCTACTATTCATAAGTAAAAACATAGAGTGACAGGGTGAAGAGCGTGTTATACTATATCATTGCATTTTTCGTTATTCTCCTTGACCAATTTACAAAATGGTTAGTTGTTCGGTATATGGAAATTGGTCAAAGTATTACGATTATTGATGGCTTTTTATATTTAACCTCACATCGAAACAAAGGTGCTGCATGGGGGATTTTACAAGGTCAAATGCTTTTCTTTTATATCATAACAGTTATTGTCGTAATTGGTATTATTTATTACATACAAAAATATGCGAAAAATGAACCTATATTAGGTATTGCATTAGGTTTAATGCTTGGAGGAGCAATTGGAAATTTTATTGATCGTCTTTTTAGAAAAGAAGTCGTTGACTTTATAAACACTTTCATTTTTACATATGATTTTCCCATTTTTAATATTGCTGATTCAGCTTTAACAATCGGTGTCATTATTCTCTTTATTTATATGCTCATTTTTGAAGGAAAGCAAAAAAAGGAGAACTCTCAATGGAGCAAGTAACAATTGTAATCGAAGAAAAATATGTTAACGAACGAATCGATAAAATGCTATCTACATACAATGAAGATTGGTCTAGGACACAAGTGCAACAGTGGATTAAAGATTGTCTTGTGTTAGTTAACAATAAAAAAATTAAGTCAAATTATAAGTGTCAGTTACATGATGAGATTACAGTTTCCATCCCAGAACCAGAAGTATTAGATGTAGAACCAGAGGAAATGGAATTAGACATTTACTATGAAGATGAGGATGTTATTGTTGTTAATAAACCAAGAGGAATGGTTGTACATCCTGCACCTGGTCATACGACGGGTACACTCGTTAATGGCCTTATGGCACATTGTAAGGATTTATCTGGTATTAATGGAGTTTTAAGACCTGGTATCGTACATCGTATCGATAAAGATACATCAGGATTGTTGATGGTAGCTAAAAATGATAAAGCCCATGAATCTTTAGCAGAACAGCTAGTTAATAAAACGGTGACACGAAAGTATTATGCAATCGTACATGGGGTTATTCCCCATGATATTGGAACAATTGACGCTCCAATAGGAAGAAATCCAAAAGACCGTCAAAGTATGACGGTAACGGATATTAATAGTAAAGAAGCCGTTACTCATTTTCGCGTTTTAGAACGATTTAAAAATTTTACATATGTTGAATGTAAGCTTGAAACAGGTCGTACCCATCAAATTCGTGTTCATATGAAATATATTGGATATCCTTTAGCTGGTGACCCGAAATATGGACCGAAAAAGACCTTGCCGATTAATGGACAAGCTCTTCATGCGGGGATATTAGGATTTAATCATCCAAGAACAGGGGAATATTTGGAGTTTCAAGCCCCTCTAACTAAAGATTTTGAACATATCCTTAAAATTTTAAAGAATAATCATTGACATCAAAACTTTATTTTGTCATAATACGATTAGAAATGAACCTTTAATACAGTCCCGTGAGGCTGAGAAGGAATATATACGATGGCTTAATATAATGCTTGTATTCGTTTATCCTCTCGCCTCTCTCGAGAGGATATTTTTGTTCTCACGGAGTGACGAGGTGAAATCATGAAAAAAGCAACAGTACTTGATGATCAAGCAATTCGTAGAGCTTTAACGAGAATAGCCCACGAAATAATAGAGCGCAATAAAGGAATTGATAATTGCGTATTAGTTGGTATAAAAACAAGGGGCATTTATTTAGCAAGAAGGCTTGCAGAACGAATTGAAAAAATTGAAGGAACAGAAATATCAGTTGGAGAATTAGATATCACTTTATACCGTGATGACTTAACGCAAAAAACAGAAGATCGCGAACCGCTCGTTAAAGGTGCAAACATACCAATTGATATTAAAAATAAAAAAATTATTTTAGTTGATGATGTTTTATACACTGGAAGAACGGTTCGTGCAGCAATGGATGCCATTGTAGATAATGGTAGACCAGCACAAATTCAATTAGCTGTGTTAGTAGATAGAGGCCATCGTGAACTTCCAATACGTGCAGATTATGTTGGGAAAAATATACCAACATCTAGTTCAGAAAAAATTGTTGTAGAATTACTTGAAGTAGATTCAATGGAACAAGTAACGATTCATGAAAAGTAAATATGGAAGTCCCTTTTAAAGGTAGTCCCGTGAGGCTGCAAAGGGGAGCATGATGCAAACAGCACACCACACGTATATTTTTAATGGCTGATTTGTACCTTGATAACCTCTTTGCACCAAAGGCAAAGAGGTTTTTTTGTGGATTTGAAAAAGGAGGATAAAACATGAATAAAAATCAAAACATAATTCTAGACGTTAAAGAGAAACCAAAATTTCAAACATGGTTTGCTTTAAGCTTCCAGCACCTGTTTGCGATGTTTGGTGCAACCATTCTCGTTCCATTCTTAGTAGGAATTGACCCAGCAGTTGCCTTGATTTCAAGTGGTTTAGGAACGTTAGCATTTTTAGCGATTACAAAAGGTCAAGTTCCAGCATACTTAGGATCATCCTTTGCATTTATCGCACCACTAATTGCAGCTAAAGCTTCAGGCGGTCCTGGTCAAGCGATGGTAGGATGCTTTTTAGCAGGTCTCGTATACGGTATTGTAGCATTATTTATTAAGTTTATTGGATATAACTGGGTAATGAAGCTTCTTCCTCCAATTGTAGTTGGTCCTATTATTATTGTAATCGGATTAAGCTTAGCGAATGTTGCCGTATCAATGGCCATGAATGATTCAGAAGGTCAATACAGCATGCTTCATTTTTCAGTAGCTTTAGTAACACTAGCCGTCACTATTTTAAGCTCTGTATTTTTTAAAGGATTTTTAAACCTTATCCCAGTATTAATTGGGATTGTAGGTGGATACACTTATTCGATTATTGTTGGATTAGTTGATTTTACAAAAGTGATGGAAGCAAAGTGGTTCCAAGTACCAGAATTTATTATTCCGTTTAAAGATTATACCCCATCGATTACAGCAGAAATTATTTTGCTAATGGTTCCAGTTGCAATTGTTACTCTGTCTGAGCATATTGGTCACCAAATGCTTTTAAGCGAAGTCATTAACCGTGACTTAATTAGAAAGCCAGGATTAGCTAGCTCCATCTTAGGTGATGGTGTTGCGACAATGATTGCAGCATTTCTTGGCGGTCCTCCAAATACAACATATGGTGAAAATATTGGAGTATTAGCGATCACAAGAGTATTCAGTGTATTCATTATTGCCGGTGCAGCCATTTTTGCAATTGCCTTTGGATTCATTGGTAAAATTTCAGCACTTATTTCATCTATACCAACACCGGTTATGGGAGGCGTATCAATTCTTCTATTTGGTATCATCGCTTCATCAGGCTTACGAATGATGATTGATAGTAAGGTTGACTTAGGAGAAAAGCGCAATTTAATTATCGCTTCTGTGATCTTAGTCATTGGAATTGGAGGTGCAATCATTCACATCGGTGAACAAATTGAACTGCACGGAATGGCTTTAGCGGCTATTATTGGAGTTATTTTAAACTTAATCCTGCCAAATCGTGAAAAGAATGATAAAACGAATGATACAACTAAACATTCTGTTGCATAATTTAACACCTTTTAAAGAAGTCCAGAGAGGCTTCAAAGGGTGTAATCTTGTCATGCATTTTAATTGATTACACCCTGTCCATGTCATCATGGTCAGGGTATTTATTTCTCTGAAAGGAGATATTAAAAATGAATCATTTATTAAAAATGACAGATCTTTCAAATATAGAAATATTAAATATTTTAAATGATGCAAAAGAATATAAGCATAATGGAGGATGGAAGGCTTCTAGACAGCTTTTTATTGCTAACCTATTTTTTGAACCAAGTACAAGAACTAAATTTAGTTTTGAGGTAGCAGAAAAAAGACTTGGGCTTGAAGTATTAAATTTTGAAGCAAATACATCAAGTGTTCAAAAAGGAGAGTCATTATACGATACGGTCAAAACATTACAAGCTGTCGGTGCCAATGCTGTTGTCATTCGCCATTCAAAAGACCACTACTTTGAAGAATTAATCGGCAAGGTTAATATTCCGATTATCAATGCAGGAGATGGTTGTGGTCACCACCCAACTCAATGCTTGCTCGATCTATTAACTATTAAAGAGGAGTTTGGGCAATTTGAAGGCCTAACGGTTTCTATTATTGGAGATATTCGACATAGTCGAGTAGCTAGATCTAACGCAGAAGTTCTTTCACGATTTGGAGTTAATGTTCTATTTAGTGGACCTAAGATGTGGTGGGATGAAAAGAACACATACGGAACATATGTCGATATAGATGAAGCAGTTGAAAAATCAGATGTCGTTATGCTTTTACGAATACAGCATGAGCGTCATCAATCAAAAGCGGAAACAACTCAATACTTACAAATATATGGTTTGACTAAAGAAAGAGAAAGAAGAATGAAAAAGGGTGCAATCATCATGCATCCAGCACCAGTTAATCGAGGAGTCGAAATTGATAGTGAATTAGTGGAATGTGAACGTTCAAGAATATTTAAACAAATGGAAAACGGGGTTTTTGTTCGTATGGCTGTATTAAAAAGAGCATTCTCAGAAAATGCTAAAGGAGGAATATTTACATGTCCATCATCATTAAAAATGCCCATATATTAACGGAAAGTGGCAACTTAAAAAAGACAGACATTGAAATTAAAGAAGGAAAAATAAACAAAATAGATGCAAATATTGAAGGTGGAAATTCAACTGTCATTAATGTGGATGGAAAATTAGTAACAGCTGGGTTCATTGACTTACATGTTCATTTACGTGAGCCCGGCGGTGAAGCAAAAGAAACGATTGCAACAGGAACGTTAGCTGCTGCAAAAGGCGGATTTACAACGGTTGCTAGCATGCCAAACACAAAGCCAGTTCCAGATACGGTGGAACATATGAATGACTTACAAAAAAGAATCAAAGAAACAGCTCGTGTCCGCGTATTACCTTATGCATCTATTACTGTTCGTCAAGCTGGTAAAGAGCTAACAAACTTTGAAGAATTAAAGAAGGCAGGAGCGTTTGCATTTACAGATGATGGAGTTGGTGTACAGTCAGCTGGGATGATGTATGAAGCAATGAAACGTGCTGCTAAAAATGGATATTCTATTGTTGCACATTGTGAAGATAATTCACTCGTATATGGTGGCTGTGTCCATGATGGAGAATTTGCAAAAAATCATGGATTACAAGGAATACCATCAGTCTCTGAATCGGTTCATATTGCACGTGATGCACTTTTAGCTGAAAGTGCAGGTTGTCATTATCATGTATGTCATATTAGCACGAAAGAATCAGTGAGGGTTGTTAGAGATGCAAAACGTGCTGGGATTAATATAACTTGTGAAGTAACTCCACATCATCTGCTCTTATGTGATGAAGATATCGATGGTTTAGATCCAAACTTTAAAATGAACCCACCTCTAAGAAGTAAAGAAGATCGTGAAGCACTTATAGACGGATTACTTGATGGAACAATTGACTTTATTGCTACGGATCATGCTCCTCATACTCAGGAAGAAAAAAGGGAAGGAATCAAGCTTGCCCCATTTGGAATTGTTGGTTTAGAAACTGCATTTCCTCTACTTTATACAAATCTTGTAGGGAAAAATATTTGTACGTTAAAACAACTTATAGATTGGTTAACAATTAAACCTTCCAATACATTTAACCTTAATTTAGGACAGTTAAAAGAGGGGGAATTAGCGGATATTACTGTCATTGATTTAAATCATGAAGAAGTAATTGATCCGACAACATTTGTATCAAAAGGTAAAAACACCCCATTTTCAGGGAGAAAATGTAAAGGATGGCCTACGTTAACGATGGTGGAAGGCCAAATTGTTTGGAAAAAGGGAGAGGAAAGCTTATGAAGCGTCAATTAGTATTAGAAAATGGAACATATTTTGTAGGAGAAGGCTTTGGAAGCAATGAAGATATTATAGGAGAGGTAGTTTTTACAACTGGTATGACAGGATATCAAGAAACGCTTTCGGATCCATCCTATTGTGGTCAAATCGTAACATTTACTTATCCTTTAATCGGAAACTATGGAATGAATCGTGATGATTTTGAATCCATTAATCCTTCAATTAATGGAATTATCGTGAAAGAAGCATGTCCTTATCCATCAAATTTTAGAAGTGAAATATCCATTGATGAATTTTTAAAAGCAAAAAATATACCAGGCATTTGTGGGATTGACACTAGAAGGTTAACAAAAATGATTCGTATGTATGGAACATTAAAAGGTGCGATTTGCTCGATTGAAGAAGATTCACAAAAAATTGCGGAATCTTTAAAAAATACTGAACTACCAAGAGATCAAGTTAGAAAAGTATCAACGAAAAAACCGTATCCATCTCCTGGTAGAGGAAATCGTGTTGTATTAGTAGACTTTGGAATGAAGCATGGAATTTTAAGAGAATTAAATAAAAGAAATTGTGACGTAGTTGTTGTTCCATATAATACAACTGCAGAAGAAATACTTTTATTAAAACCGGATGGTGTCATGTTAAGCAATGGACCTGGAGATCCGAAAGATGTTCCGTGTGCCATTGAAATGATTCAGAAAATAATCGGAAAAGTGCCTATATTCGGAATTTGTTTAGGTCATCAATTATTTGCTCTTGCAAATGGAGCAGAAACGGAAAAAATGAAGTTTGGCCATCGTGGCTCCAATCATCCTGTCAAGGAGTTATCAACTAACAAAGTGTCCATTACATCTCAAAATCATAGCTATACAGTTAAGAAAGAATCGTTAGCACTAACGGAGTTAGACGTAACACATGTAGCATTGAATGATGGAACGGTTGAAGGACTTAAACACAAACATTTCCCAGCTTTTACAGTCCAATATCACCCTGAGGCTTCACCAGGACCTGAAGATGCCAACCCGTTATTTGACCAATTTATTTCGATGATGAATGAAAATAAAAAGAAGGCAGGGGAAGAAGAATGCCAAAACGTGTAGATATTCAAAAAATATTAGTCATCGGTTCAGGACCGATCATTATTGGGCAAGCTGCTGAATTTGATTACTCAGGTACGCAAGCATGTATGGCATTAAAGGAAGAAGGATATGAGGTTATTCTAGTTAACTCAAATCCCGCAACCATTATGACTGATGTAGAAATTGCTGATAAAGTGTATATTGAACCATTAACAGCTGATTTTGTTGCAAGCATTATCCGTAAAGAGCGCCCTGATGCCATTTTACCGACACTTGGTGGACAAACAGGATTGAATTTAGCTGTAGAATTACATGAGCGCGGAGTGTTAAAAGAATGTGGGGTTGAAATTTTAGGAACGAATCTTGTGGCAATACAAAAGGCAGAAGACCGCGATCTATTCCGTTCACTTATGAATGATTTAAATGAACCAGTACCGGAAAGTGAAATTGTTCATGAGCTTCAAGAAGCAAAAGATTTTGTTGAAAAAGTTGGATATCCAGTTATTGTACGTCCTGCCTACACACTAGGAGGGACTGGTGGTGGTATTTGCCACAATGAAGAAGAATTAGTGGAGATTGTGACGAATGGGTTAAAATTAAGTCCTGTTCATCAATGTCTTCTTGAAAAGAGCATCGCTGGGTTTAAAGAAATTGAATATGAGGTTATGCGTGATTCTGAGGACCATGCGATTGTCGTATGTAACATGGAGAACATTGATCCAGTTGGTGTTCACACTGGTGACTCCATTGTTGTAGCACCAAGTCAAACTTTATCAGACCGTGAATATCAACTTCTTCGAAATGTTTCCTTAAAAATCATTCGAGCTTTAGAAATTGAAGGTGGATGTAACGTACAGTTAGCGCTTGACCCTAATAGCTTTCAATATTATGTCATTGAAGTAAATCCACGCGTAAGTCGTTCTTCAGCATTAGCATCAAAAGCAACTGGTTATCCAATTGCAAAGCTTGCAGCTAAAATTGCTGTCGGTTTAACACTCGATGAGATGATTAACCCAGTAACAGGTAAAACGTATGCATGCTTTGAGCCAGCTCTTGACTATGTAGTGACAAAGATTCCGCGCTGGCCATTCGATAAATTTGAATCAGCTAATCGTCATTTAGGAACTCAAATGAAAGCTACGGGTGAAGTAATGGCTATTGGTCGTAATTTTGAAGAATCCATATTAAAAGCTGTTCGTTCATTAGAAGCTGGAGTATACCATCTAACATTAAAGGATTCTGAAAAAATTACAGATGAAATGGTTGAAAAGCGAATTAAAAAAGCAGGAGATGAACGCCTGTTCTATTTAGCAGAAGCGCTTAGAAGAAGGGTTTCTATCGAAAAAATCCATGGATGGTGTGCAATTGACCCATTCTTTTTAACTAAGCTACAAAATATCGTAGAATTCGAACAAGTTATTTTGGAAAACCATTTTGATGTTCATATTCTTCAAAAAGCTAAAGAAATGGGCTTTTCTGATCACTTTATTGCATCATGCTGGAATGCTTCTGAGCTTGAGGTTTATAAATTTAGAAAAGAAAATGGCATCATGCCAGTATATAAAATGGTCGATACTTGTGCTGCTGAATTCGAATCTGAAACACCTTACTTTTACGGTACTTATGAGGAAGAAAATGAATCACTCGTGACAGACCGTAAAAGTGTTGTTGTTCTCGGTTCTGGTCCAATACGTATCGGCCAAGGAATTGAGTTTGATTATGCTACCGTTCATTCAGTTTGGGCCATTCGTGAGGCTGGCTATGAAGCTATTATTATTAATAACAATCCTGAAACGGTTTCAACAGACTTTAGTATTTCCGATAAGCTTTACTTTGAACCACTAACAATCGAAGATGTGATGCATATTATCGACCTTGAAAAACCAATTGGTGTAGTCGTTCAATTTGGTGGACAGACTGCAATCAATTTAGCTAGTGAATTACAAAGGAGAGGGGTTCAAATATTAGGAACAAGCTTAGAGGATTTAGATCGAGCTGAGGATCGCGATAAATTTGAACATTCTTTAAAGCAGCTAGAAATTCCTCAACCGGTTGGAAAAACAGCTACATCAGTTAAAGAAGCTGTGGAAATTGCAGAACAAATTGGTTATCCAGTATTAGTACGACCTTCTTATGTACTTGGTGGTCGGGCAATGGAAATCGTTTATCAAAAAGAAGAGCTACTACATTACATGGAAAATGCCGTTAAAATCAACCCACAGCATCCAGTATTAATTGATCAATATTTAACAGGTGTAGAAGTAGAGGTTGACGCCATATCAGACGGAGAAAATGTTGTCATACCAGGTATTATGGAACATATTGAGAGAGCGGGGGTTCATTCAGGAGACTCCATTGCCGTTTACCCACCACAAACATTATCTGAACAAATAAAACAAAAGCTAGTTGAGTATACAATTCGATTAGCAAGAGGATTAAATATCGTTGGTTTACTCAATATACAATTTGTTATTGCAAATAGTGAGCCATATGTATTGGAAGTAAATCCAAGATCAAGTAGAACAGTACCGTTTTTGAGTAAAATTACAGGTATTCCAATGGCGAATGTAGCAACGAAAGTCATTCTTGGGCAAAAATTAAATGAGTTAGGCTATGAAACAGGTTTATTTGAGGAAAAGAAGGAAGTATTTGTAAAGGTTCCAGTCTTTTCATTTGCAAAATTACGTCGAGTGGACATTACATTAGGACCTGAAATGAAATCAACTGGAGAAGTAATGGGCAAAGATCAAACATTGGAAAAAGCGCTTTACAAAGGTTTAGTGGCAGCAGGTATGAACATTAAACAGCATGGTTCCATTTTGTTAACAATTGCTGATAAGGATAAACAAGAAGGATTAGAAATTGCGAAGCGTTTCTATAATATCGGATATCAAATACTAGCAACAGAAGGTACAGCAAGTTATTTACAAGAAAATGGTGTTTATGCAAAAGTGGTTCGAAAAATTGGAACAGAAGGCGATACCATTCTAGATGTGATACGTAATGGAGAAGCTCAATTTGTCATTAATACGTTAACAAAAGGAAAACAACCAGAGCGAGATGGCTTTAGAATCCGTCGTGAATCCGTCGAAAATGGTGTACCATGCTTAACATCTCTAGATACGGCCAAAGCGATATTACGTGTACTTGAAGCAATGGCATTTACTACAGAAGCAATGCCTAAGCACATGAAGCACCATGAGGTGGGAGTTCAATGAAAAAAGAGCTAATGAATATTTGTTATCAACGGAAAATAGCCCATAACATTTATGAAATGGAGCTAAAAGGCGATTTAGTTCAGCAAATTGAAAAACCAGGACAATTTGTCCATATAAAAGTAGATAATAGCATTGATGTTTTACTAAGAAGACCAATTAGTATTGCAGAAGTAAATAAAGAAGAACAGAAAATGAAAATTATTTTTCGAAAAGAAGGGGAAGGGACGAAACGATTATCCCAGAAAAAAAGTGGAGAAGTATTAGATGTCTTGGGACCTCTTGGAAATGGGTTTTCCATTGAGGACATGAAAAGTGGAGATAAAGCGTTAATTGTAGGTGGGGGAATAGGAGTTCCCCCTTTATATGAATTATCAAAGCAATTAGTACAAAAAGGGGTAAAAGTTACTCATATATTAGGATTCCAAACAAAATCAGTAGTCTTTTATGAAGATGAATTCAAAAAGTTAGGAGATACATTGATTGCAACAGTAGATGGAACATATGGAGATCAAGGATTTGTAACAGATATTATAAGAAAAGAAAAGATTCAATTTGAAACCTTATATTCATGTGGACCTACACCGATGCTTCATGCAATCGAAACAATGTTCCCAGATCAAAATGTCTATATTTCTTTAGAGGAGAGAATGGGATGTGGAATCGGTGCCTGTTTTGCCTGCGTATGCCCATTAAAAGAAGATGAAACAGGTCTTTCGTATAAAAAAGTTTGTACGGATGGACCGGTATTTCGTGCCGGAGAGGTGGTCTATTAATGATTGAGGTGAAGCTTCCAGGATTACATTTAAAAAATCCGATTATGCCAGCATCAGGCTGCTTTGGGTTTGGAAGAGAATTTAGCAGGTTATATGATTTATCCCAATTAGGAGCAATTATGATTAAAGCGACAACGCTTGAACCTCGATTTGGAAATTCTACTCCAAGAGTGGCGGAAACTCCATCTGGAATGTTAAATGCCATTGGACTTCAAAATCCTGGTTTAGAAAAAGTGTTAACAGAAGAATTACCATGGCTTGAGCAATATGATGTGCCAATTATTGCAAATATTGCAGGGACAACAGTAGAAGATTATGTAGCTGTCGCTAGTAAAATTAGTAAAGCAAAAAATGTTAAAGCACTTGAATTAAACATTTCATGTCCAAATGTAAAAAAAGGTGGAATTACATTTGGAACAGATCCAGAAGTTGCTAGCCACTTAACAAAAGAAGTAAAGAAAGTATCTAATGTACCCATTTATGTAAAGTTATCACCAAATGTAACAGACATCGTCGAAATGGCAAAAGCTGTAGAAGAAGCTGGAGCAGATGGAATTACGATGATTAACACTCTTTTAGGCATGAGATTGGATTTAAAAACAGGTAAGCCAATTATTGCTAATCAAACAGGGGGATTATCAGGTCCGGCTGTAAAACCAATTGCTATTCGCATGGTATATCAAGTAAGCCAAGCAGTGAACATTCCGATAATCGGTATGGGTGGCATCATGTCTGTCGATGATGTTATTGAGTTTTTAATGGCTGGTGCAAGCGCAGTTGCAGTTGGAACAGCCAACTTCGTTAACCCATATATATGCCTAGAATTGATTGAAGCGCTACCGAAGCGTTTAGCTGAATTGGGTTACAAAAATGTAATGGATTGTATTGGAAGGAGCTGGCAGTATCGTGGAAAGACCACTTATTGTGGCTCTTGATTTTGAAGGAAAAGAAAAAGTCCAAACATTTCTTTCTTCTTTTCAAGAGCCCCTTTTTGTTAAAGTAGGCATGGAATTATATTTTAAAGAAGGTCCATCCATTATTTATTTTTTAAAAGAAAAGGGACATCGAATTTTTTTAGATTTGAAACTACATGATATACCAAATACCGTCAGACAAGCTATGAAAAATCTAGCTCGTTTAGGTGTTGATATTGTGAATGTTCACGCTGCAGGCGGAATGAAAATGATGGAGGCGGCATTAGAAGGGCTAGAACAGGGGACACCCTTAGGACAAAATCGCCCTAAGATAATTGCCGTAACTCAATTAACAAGTACTTCAGAATCCGTGCTTAAAGAGGAAATTCTCATTGAAACATCTTTAATGGAAACGGTCCTTCATTATGCGAAATTAGCCCAAAAGAGTGGTTTAGATGGAGTTGTCTGTTCAACACATGAGGTTGAAAGGATACGGGAAGTTTGTGGTGAATCGTTTCTGACGATTACACCAGGTATAAGATTAGCGAATGATCACCATAATGACCAAGTAAGAGTGGCAACACCACGTTTAGCTAGAGAAAAAGGTTCTACTGGAATTGTTGTCGGCAGAAGTATTACAAAAGCTAAAGATCCATATGAAGCTTACATGATTGTAAAAAAGGACTGGGAGTGTGGAGAAGATGGATAAAACGATTGCAAGAGACTTATTATCAATCGGTGCTGTTATTTTAAAACCAAATGAACCTTTTACATGGTCAAGTGGGATTAAATCACCTATTTATTGTGATAATCGCATGACGTTATCTTATCCTGATATTCGAAAAAGGATTTATAAAGGACTATCAGCTCTTATTACAACGAAATTTAAAGATGTAGAAATGATTGCAGGTACTGCAACTGCCGGAATACCACATGCAGCGCTTGTTGCTGAAGAACTCAATTTCCCGATGTGCTATGTCAGAAGTAAGCCAAAAGCACATGGAAGAGGAAATCAAATTGAAGGAAAAGTGGAAAAAGGTCAAAAGGTTGTCGTAGTAGAAGACTTAATTTCTACTGGAAAAAGTGCTTTAAAGGTGGTAGAAGCATTAAAAGATGAGGGATGTGACGTTTTAGGAGTTGTTTCGATTTTTACATATCAACTTCAAGTGGCTGAAGCTTCCTTCCAAGCTCAAAACGTAACACCTTATTCTTTATGCACGTATGATACGTTAGTTCAACTTGCATTAGAGGAAGATTTAATATCTACAGATGATTTGAATAAATTAACAAAGTGGCGTGAAAATCCAGAAAATGAATCTTGGATGAATGGGTAATCAAAAGGGGCTTAAATGCTCCTTTTAAAAATTTGTAAACAAAAATTATAATTCCTATCAAAAAACTCGGGTTGACTTTTGTGAATTTTGTGATAAAATTTGAAATCAATAGCAATACTTATCAAGAGTGGCGAAGGGACCTGGCCCAATGAAGCCCGGCAACCTGCACTCTATTGTGTAAGGTGCTAATTCCAGCAAAATGGGAACCATTTTGAGAGATAAGTAGGGTAGTTTCCCTCTTCTTTATCCTCAAATGGAAATATATCTTCAACAGTACATTCTTTCAGCATGAAATCTCCAGAATAGAAGTAGTCAATTGTTTTTTTAAACCTTTAATCCTACTTAACCACTATGTTTTTATGGTTTTTAGTAAGGGGGATGCCAATTGAATGAACAACAACTAGATCAAGTTTTGGCGCAAGTCAAAGATATGCTGCAGGATGTTAAATTCGGATCAGTCACTCTTGTCGTTCAAAATGGAAAAGTTATTCAAATTGAAAAAAACGAAAAGGTAAGATTGGTTTGATAATAAGCATTTAAAAGAAACTCGCTGACTAGACAAACTAGAAGCGGTTTTAGCTACTAAAATTTTCAATGGCTAAAACTGCCTTTTTGATCGTTACAGAAAGTTTAAGTTTAATAAAGTGTTAAAGTGCTTTCTTTGTATGTTTTTTGTGTCTAGAAAAAGAGCTATCGGCTTGGGTCGCTGCTGCACCGCTGTGAAGGTGAAAGCCTCCTCACGGGTCCTCCATTCGCCCTTCGCCGATAGGCGGGCGCTTTGCGCTTTTCTTAATAGAGTCGGAATTCTTCTTAAAAGGGGGAGTATAAGTGCTTACGTATCAAAATTGGGTACAGCCAACGATTCAATTTAACGAAAATTCTGAAACAAAAGGTGCTTTGGAAGTTTTGAAATGGGCTTATTCCACTTATGATGATATTGTTTATGCATGTAGCTTTGGAATTGAAGGGATTGTATTAATCGATTTAATTTCGAAAGTAAATCCTATGGCAAAAATCGTATTTTTAGATACAGAGCTTCATTTTAATGAAACTTACGAAGTTATTGATCGAGTAAAGGAGCGTTATCCACTCCTTCAAATTGAATTAAAAAAGCCTACTTTTACATTAAAGCAACAAGAAGAAAAACATGGCGATGAACTTTGGATAACAAACCCAAATTTATGTTGTCATATCCGAAAAGTTCTTCCTTTACAAGAGGCATTGAAAGATGTCACAGCTTGGATATCCGGTTTAAGGAGAGAGCAATCTCCAACAAGACAGCATGTACAGTATATAAATAAAGATGAAAAATTCGAAAAAGTGAAAATTTGTCCACTTATTCATTGGACATGGAAAGAAATATGGAGATATGCCTACAACTACGATTTATCTTATAACGTTTTACACGATAGAGGATATCCAAGCATTGGTTGTGCGCCTTGCACTGAACCAGTGTTTAATGAAGAAGATTTACGATCAGGACGTTGGAAAGGTAGCGGAAAGCTTGAGTGTGGTTTACATGTTAATACGAAAGGACTTTAAATATGGAATGGATTGCCATCATTGTCAGTTGTCTTTTTGCTCTTAATATTGGAGCAAGTGGGGCAGCAGCGGCCATTGGGGTTGCTTATGGCTCTGGAGCGATTAAAAAAATAACCATTGCATTGCTCGTATGTGCGGTTGGTATTTTATCAGGAGCTATAATCGGTGGTGGAGAGGTTATCCATACAATTGGCTCAGAACTAATTAACCAAAATATATTAACTGTTCATATTGTCATCATCATATTAGCATCAGCAACGCTTTCCTTATTTTTTGCCAATATATTAGGGATACCCTTATCCACAAGTGAGGTAACAGTTGGAGCTGTAATTGGTGTTGGGATTGCCTATCAATCTGTTTATTTTCAAAACTTATTACCTATCGTTCTTTTATGGGTGATTGTACCAATTGTTGCTTTCTTTATAACTTTTTGTATTCAAAAGTTTGTTGTGAGTTTTATAGATAAGAAAGTAAATAAGAAATCTGGTTTCTTAACAGTTATATTAATCATAACCGGTTTTTTTGAAGCTTTTTCAGCTGGTATGAACAATATTGCTAATTCTGTCGGTCCACTTGTAGGAGCAGGAATGTTAACAGAATTTGAAGGGAAGTGGATTGGCGGGTTATTTGTTGCAGTTGGTGTACTTTTACTCGGAAAAAAAGTAGTTGAAACAAATGGAAAACGAATTACAAAATTTACAAGACTTGAAGGAATCAATATTTCCTTCACTGGTGCTTCGCTAGTCATGGTGGCATCGATTTTTGGAATACCAATTCCTATGACGCAAATTACGACATCCTCTATACTAGGTATTGGCTTTGTGAAAGAGGGGAAGCAAGTTTTTCAAAAAGATATTGTTCAACGACTGTTAAAAATATGGATTGTATCACCACTTGTTTCCTTAATCATATCTTACTCTATTGTTCAAGCATTCATTTTTTCTAACTGGTATTCCTTTTTTATGGTCATAATTGTTTTCATTACAACTATTGTCTTTCTTAGTTTAACAACGTCATTTTTAAAACAAAGTAATCATATAAAATTAGGGAGGAATGAACAATGACAATTGCACCACATGGTGGAACATTAATCAATCGCTATAACCCAAATTATGATGTAACGAGTATTCAAAAAACAATCGAACTCGATTCGATTGCATTTCGTGATTTAGAGCTTATTGGTATTGGAGCTTATAGTCCTTTAAAAGGTTTTTTAAATGAGGAAGACTACAAAAATGTTGTCGAAAATATGAGATTAAAAAATGGAATTGTATGGAGTATCCCAATTACATTACCAATTGATGAACAAAAAGCAGACAGTATTTCTATTGGAGAAGAAGTAAAACTTTCTTACAACGGTGTAACGTTTGGCGTGATTACTGTTCAATCCATTTATCGTCCAAATAAGGAAAAAGAGGCAGAGCTTGTATACCGAACAACTGATTTAAATCATCCCGGAGTAGCTAAATTATTTGAACGCCCACCTATATATGTTGGTGGAGAAATTATTTTAATTAAAAAACCAGCAAAACCATTTCCAGATGAAACGTATGAACCGGCTGAATCAAGAAAATATTTTGAAGCATTAGGCTGGAAAACGGTTGTTGGCTTCCAAACGAGAAATCCTGTTCATCGTGCTCATGAATATATTCAAAAAACGGCTTTAGAAACAGTTGATGGTCTCTTTTTACAGCCGCTTGTAGGTGATACGAAAAAAGATGATATCCCGGCTGATATTCGAATGAAAAGCTACCGAGTTCTCTTAAAAAATTATTATCCTTCAAATCGAGTTCTTTTAGGAGTATTCCCAGCAGCTATGCGCTATGCAGGACCAAGAGAAGCAATTTTCCACGCAATTGTTAGAAAAAATTATGGATGTACTCATTTTATTGTTGGTCGAGATCATGCGGGTGTTGGAGATTATTACGGAACATATGATGCACAAAAGATTTTTCTTGAATTTTCTAAAGATGATTTAGATATTACACCAATGTTTTTTGAGCATAGCTTTTATTGCCGAAAATGTGATGGAATGGCTTCGCTAAAAACATGCCCACATAGCCCAGAAGACCGATTAATTTTATCTGGTACAAAGGTTCGAACAATGCTCCGTAATGGAGAACCACTTCCTGGAACATTTAGTCGACCTGAGGTAGTCGAAGTACTAGTAGAAGGAATGAAAGTAACAAACTAAGAAAGGGGATACCTATGCAATCAAATATTGTTTGGCATGATGCATCCATCACAAAAGAAGAAAGAAGAGGAAAGAATGGCTATCATAGCTTTGTCATTTGGCTAACAGGTTTATCAGGATCGGGAAAATCAACCATAGCCAATGCGTTAGCGCGAAAGCTTTTTGATGAAAACATTCAATCATATGTGTTGGATGGAGATAATATCAGACATGGTCTCAATAAAGATTTAAGCTTCTCAGAAGAAGATCGAAAAGAAAATATTCGACGAATTGGTGAAGTAGCAAAGCTTTTTGTCGATAGTGGGCAAGTTGTATTAACAGCGTTTATTTCCCCTTATCAGCAGGATCGCGATTTAGTTAGAGCATTACTAGAGGAAAAGGAGTTTATTGAAGTATATGTAAAATGCTCATTAAAATCCTGTGAAAAGCGTGATCCAAAGGGGCTATATAAAAAAGCAAGAAACGGTGAGATTAAACAATTTACAGGAATTGATGCACCTTATGAGGAGCCAAAAAGTCCAGAAATTGTTGTTGATACAGAAAATGACACAGTCGAAGAATGTGTTGAGCACATTTATCAATACTTAAAGGAAAACGAATTGATATAAAAAGGAGCTGTATGAAATGGCTTACGAAAAAATTTGGAAAGATAATGAAAAACTCAATAAGACAGAGCTAAAAAAATTAGAAAAAGATGGCCTAGAAATATTAAAAGAGATACCGAAGTATGCTAAGGGCGGCTTTCAATCCATACCAAAAGAGGAATGGGATTTATTTAAATGGGCAGGACTTTATTTACAACGTCCAAAAGAAGATGGTTATTTTATGATGCGCGTAAAGGTTCCATCCGGAATATTAAATTATGATCAAGTCACAACTTTAGCATCAATTTGTAAAGATTATGGTCGCAATGTTTTCGATATTACAACTCGTCAAGCGATCCAATTTCACTGGCTAGAGGTCGAACAATTGCCGGATATATTCGAACGACTAGAAAAGGTTGGATTATCATCTGTCGGTGCATGTGGAGATATTACAAGAAATATTGTTGGTAATCCTCTAGCTGGTATTGACCCGAATGAACTGATTGATACGACACCAATTGTGAAGGAAGTTGATCAGTTCTTCCATTTAAATGAGGATTTCTCTAATTTACCTCGTAAATATAAAATGTCTATTAATGCAAGTGTTTATAATTCATCGAATGCAGAAATTAATGATGTAGCTTTCACTCCAGCAACGAAAGAAATCGATGGAGAAGAAAAAAATGGTTTCCATGTAAAAGTTGGTGGAGGATTATCATCAAAGCCTTATTTAGCTCAAGAATTAGATGTCTTTATATTACCTGAAAAAGTAAAAGAAGTAGCTATTGCGATTACGACGATTTTTAGAGATTACGGATACCGTGAAAAGAGACATCGCGCAAGACTTAAATTTCTTGTAGCAGATTGGGGAAAGGAAAAATTTAAAGAAAAACTATTAGAATATACAGGTCCTCTACCGTCAAAGGGGAAAGATGCGACAAAAGGATGGAATGCAGGCTTTATTTACGGTGTCCATCCACAAAAGCAAAAAGGATTAAATTACGTAGGTTTTAATGTGCCTGTTGGCCGTTTAACTGCTGATGAAGTATTTGAGATTGCAAGAGTATCAAAAAAATATGGTAATGGTGAAATTCGTACTTGTAACTCACAAAATTTTATCATTCCTAATGTACCTGATGAAAATATAGAAGCTTTATTAAGTGAAACAATTTTTAATGAGAAAATTTCACTAAAACCAAATCGTTTCACAGCTTATGCTGTTTCGTGCACTGGTATTGAATATTGCAATTTAGCACTTGTTGAGACGAAAGAAAGAATGAAAAATATTGCCGAATATTTAGATCAAGAAATTGAACTAGATGTACCAATAAGAATTCATATGGTGGGATGTCCAAACTCATGTGGCCAACGTCAGATTGCTGACATTGGTCTGCAAGGTGTATTAATGAGAACAAAAGATAAAAAAATGGTTCAGGCATATGAATTTTATGTAGGAGGAACCCTTTTAGATGGTGGAAAATTTAATGACAAACTGAAAGGCAAAGTGGAAGCTGAAAATTTACCAAAAGTGTTAAAAGATCTATTAATTTATTTTAAAGATACAAAGTTAGAGGGCGAAAGTTTTTTAGATTACTATAAACGAATCGGAATAGAACCATTACAAAAGCGTTTAGATGAAATTTTACAGGCAGTGAGTGCATAAACAGGAGGACTTTATGAACTTATATCGTTTCTTAGTAAGATCAAAAGAAAAATTAATCCCGGTTATTATTGCAGCAGAAAATGAAGAGAAAGCTTTTTTACAAGTAGAGGTTGAACTAGAGAAACATTATTTAAAGTTACCTGAAATTGAAGACATTACACTTTATGAAAAGAAAAAGATTCGAAAATCCCAAGGTTTTGTTATTGATATTGAACATCTTGTTGAGTAAGGAGGAGGAGGAGATGGGGAAAGTATATATAGTAGGTGCAGGTCCAGGTGATCCAGAATTAATAACGCTAAAAGCGATTAAGTGTATAGAGAAGGCGGATGTCATTTTATATGACAGACTAATTAATAAAGATTTATTGAAATACGCGAAAAAGGATGCGGATTTAATTTATTGTGGGAAGCTCCCAAACTATCATACGATGAAACAGGAAACGATTAATAAGTTTTTGGTAAAATATGCTAAAAATGATAAAATCGTAACTAGATTAAAAGGGGGCGATCCATTTATTTTTGGCAGGGGTGGCGAAGAGGCTGAATATTTAGCCCGCCACCAAGTACCCTTTGAAATTGTTCCTGGAATCACCGCTGCAATGGCTGCCTCCTCTTATGCAGGTATTCCATTAACATTTCGAAATGTAAGTAGAAGTTGTGCCTTTTTAACAGGACATCGAGCACTGAACGATGAAAATGAATTAGAAGAATTAAAATTAATGAAATCTGTCGATACGCTTGCAATTTATATGGGCGTTTCGAATATACCCAAAATTCAAAGTAAATTGTTAAAAGCTGGTCGTAAGCCCAATACTCCTGTAGCCTTCATCGAGTGGGCGTCTACATTAGAGCAGAGAACAATCATTAGTACGATAAAAGAGATGAACAAGGATGCTAAAATACATGAAATCGAAAATCCATGTCTTATGATTATTGGTGATGTCGTGAAGTTTCATCATACATTAAATTGGTTTGAAAAAGTACATTCTCATTCACCATTTAATCAGGAGGCTACATTATGAAAAAGGCCATCTTATATGTATTTCATGGCTCAAGGTTAAAACAATCAAATGAGGAAGCGATTCTATTTTTTTATTCCTGCAAAAATTTTGCTGATTTTTCCATTCAGCACTATTCATTTTTAGAGCTGGCGTCTCCTACAATTGAAGAAGGCTTTGAAAAATGTATTCAAAGTGGGGCAACTGAAATTGCTGTTGTCCCCGTATTACTATTTTCTGCAGGTCACGCAAAAAAAGACATTCCACTCATTTTATCAAGTGTAAAAAAGAAATATCCTGAAGTAATCATTCGTTATGGACAAACATTAAGTGTTCGAGAAGCGATGGTTGATGTTATAGAAGAAAAAGTTAATGATTCAATTAATAAGTCTGGTATTACAAATCAAAAGTTCCGCTTAATATTAATTGGTAGGGGAAGTAAGGATCAAGAAATGCAAAGAAACTTTCAACTATTAACGAAAATGGTTGAAAATCGTTTGCAAACAAAAGTAGATTATTGTTTTTTAACGGCTGCTCAGCCTTTATTTAAAGATGTTTTGGAGAATGTTCAGGTTAAGCAGGATGAAACCATTATTTTTGTACCTTATTTACTGTTTAAAGGTCTTTTACTAAAAGGAATTGAACGAGACCTACAAAAAGTAAATGGGAACGTTTTGTTAACTGATTATATTGGTCAAAATGAAAAAGTACAAAAGCTTGTTGTAGAAAGGGCAAATGAAGCCTTTTTACAATCAGCTTTTGGATAAGAGTGTCTATTTTAAAAACTCTATAATTTAAACTTATTAGATTTATGATATTATCCTTTATTAATAAATTGAAATTCGCTTTTTCTGCAGTCGATACGCGAGAATCCATGATTTTATACTTTGCTATGGATTCTCGCTTGTATCGCTATGAACGTGAGATGTGTCTCGAATTTTAAATAAACATATTGTTATCTAATAATAAAAAATTAACAACTTAAGCAGTACTAATCACTTTTTAGCCCTCATTTTAAAAATAACCTCTTCATCTGGAGTGACATAGACGGTTTGCTGGTTTTCATAAATGACAAAACCAGGTTTAGCTCCTTTCGGCTTTTTGACATGACGGACCTTTGTATAATCAACAGGAACAGAACTAGAATGTCTAGCTTTACTATAATAGGCAGCTAGAATTGCTCCTTCCTGAATCGTTTCGAAAGTAGGGTTAGGATTTCTAATTACGACATGTGAACCAGGAATATCTTTTGTGTGTAGCCATAAATCATCTTTATTGGCCAGTTTATTCGTTAAATAATCATTTTGTTTATTATTTTTTCCAACTAAAATGACTGTTCCATCATTAGAAATAAATTGTTCAAGTTCTAATTTTTCCTTTTTCTTACGATTATTTAATGAAGCTTTTTTCTTTATATATCCTTCTTCTAAAAGCTCTTCACGTATTTCTTCCAAATCTTTGTGGGTTGCAACATCTAACTGCTGCATTAAGCCTTCAAAATAGTCGATTTCTTCATTAGCTTTTTTGATTTGCTCATTTACAATCGAAATAGAATTTTTTAGTTTTTGATATTTTTGATAATAGCTTTGGGCATTTTCGGATGGAGTTTTTTGTGGGTCAAGAGGAATTTTTATTAGACTATTGTTTTCATCATAGTAATTATAAACTTCTACCTCTTTGTCCCCTTTTTGAATTGCATACATATTGGCAGTTAAAAGCTCACCGTATAGCTTATATTGTTCTTTCTTTTCTGCTTCTTTTAACGTTTTTTCTAATTTTTTAATTTTATTTAAATTTTTATTTCGTTCATTTACGATTAAACGTTCTAGATCTTGACCGAGCTGTTTTACACGATCTCTTTCAGCTTTTTGGTAATAGAATCTATCTAATAACTCACTAATCGTAGAAAACCGTTTTCTTTCTCCATTTAAATGAGTTAATGGAAGTATATAAAAGAACTCCTTCTTTTCTGTCAAAACCATTTCAGGTGAAATTTCCATATTTTTAATGTATGAAACGACTTTTAAAAATGCTTTCGGTAAAGTTTTACGATTTGCTAAACCTGCTTGATGAACGATTTCGTTTGCAAGTAGTGGTGAGATTCCTGAAAAATTTTGAACGATTTGCTCAGCTATTTTTCCAGCATTAAAATCGAGTTTTTTTAACACTGTTTCCTCATCAGATTCCAAAGGATTTATTTTATTTTGAGAAGGTGGTAAAACGTATGTATGACCAGGTAAAACCGTTCGGTGACGATTGACAGCTGGTGATAGGTGTTTTATGCTGTCTAATATCATATTACGGTCTTTATCTACTAGAATAATATTGCTATGTCTACCCATTATTTCCATAATTAATTGTTTGTAAGAAATGTCACCAAGCTCATTTCTTGTTTTCAACTCAAATACAATCATTCGTTCTAAATGAATTTGATATATATCATCGACAATACTTCCCTCTAAATGTTTTCTTAAAAGCATACAAAACATTGGAGGCTCTTTTGGATTGTCGTATGTTTCGTTTGTTAAATGAATTCGTGAAAAACTTGGATGTGTAGATAGTAGAACTTTTTGATTTTTTCCTTTCGCTCGAATTTGAATAATTAATTCATTTTTAAAGGGTTGATATATTTTTGTGATTCTTCCTCCAAGAAGATTTTCCCGCAATTCTTTCTCCATGCAATAGGTAAAAAAACCATCAAATGACATATGAAACACCTACTTTAATCAATTTTCATAAATTTTTTATAGGTTCTTTTATATGTTTCAAAGTTTGAAAATACACTATCTTTCTTCAGAAAGTTGAGAAGTCTTTCGGTCATAAAAGCTCGATCTAGAGTATTTTTTACTTGCAATTCGCGTAGGAGTCACTTTTTTAAACATTTTCAATAAAAATTACCTTGAGAGAAACAGTTAATATTACAACACCTACAAGTTAAGGCAAGCAACAAGATGCTTGCCTACAAATAAGCAATTTAACATAATTTTAAAATAAAGTACAATGATTCCCCTTATTTTCTTATAAATTATATCATGTTTTCGGACAAGGCTGAATAAGTTGATGTTAGAGACAGGCTTTCATTAATTTGTGTGTAAGGGGTGTACGTCGTTTAATGAAATGGCATGAGATGACAGTAGATGAAGTTATTGACCATACAAAAACTGATCCGGATTCGGGACTTCCGACGAAAGAAGCTCAAAATCGAATTAAAAAATTTGGTTTAAATGAAATAGAAGAAGGGGAAAAGCCATCTCTTTTTCTAATGTTTATAGCTCAATTTAAAGATTTTATGGTTCTTGTACTACTTGCAGCAACCTTGATATCGGGTTTGCTCGGGGAGTATATAGATGCAATCGCTATTATCGCCATCGTTTTATTAAATGGAGTATTAGGATTTATTCAAGAACGAAAAGCGGAAAAATCGTTAGATGCTCTAAAGCAATTATCAGCCCCACAAGTTATTGTTTTACGTGATAACGAATGGGTCAAAATACCTTCAAAACAATTAGTAGTTGGAGATTTAATAAAATTTTCAGGTGGCGATCGAATTGGTGCAGATGTGAGAATAATAAAGGCAACCAGTTTAGAAATAGAAGAATCTGCCTTAACAGGAGAATCTATACCTGTAACAAAGATGACAGATAAAATCATGAGAGATCATGTAGGAATTGGTGATCAAACCAATATGGCTTTTATGGGAACTTTGGTGACGAAGGGTTCAGGAGTGGGGGTTGTTGTAAATACTGGCATGAATACAGCAATGGGGCAAATTGCCAATTTAATTCAAAGTACAGAAGTGATGATAACTCCTTTACAAAGAAAGCTTGAACAGCTTGGAAAAATATTAATAGCAGTTGCAATGCTGTTAACAATTTTAGTCGTAGCCATCGGTGTATTACAAGGTCATAATGTTTATCAGATGTTTTTAGCAGGAGTATCTTTAGCTGTGGCAGCAATACCTGAAGGATTACCAGCTATTGTTACGGTAGCACTTTCACTAGGTGTACAACGAATGATTAAGAAAAATTCAATAGTGAGAAAGCTTCCAGCTGTTGAAACACTTGGATGTGCATCCGTTATATGCTCTGACAAAACAGGAACGATGACCCAAAATAAGATGACCGTAACAAAATTATGGGTTTCAGGAAAGATGTGGGATGTAACAGGAACAGGTTATCATCCATATGGTGAATTTAAGGAAAATGGGAAAGTTATTAATCCAAATGAAAACAAACCTTTAAAACACCTATTATCGTTCGGAATGCTTGCTAATCATTCATCTATATACGAAAGGGATGACGACTTTGTTTTAGACGGAGATCCGACAGAAGGAGCTCTTCTAGTAGCTGGAATGAAGGCAGGATTAACAAAAGATGCATTGCTTCAACAATTTCATATTATAAAAGAATTTCCGTTTGATTCAACGAGAAAAATGATGAGTGTTATCGTTCAAGATAATGATGGAAATCAATATGTTTTTTCAAAAGGGGCCCCGGACGTATTATTAAATTGTTGTCATCAAGTACTTTGGGAAGGAAAGCAAGAGCCTTTATCTTCCACACTTCATAAAAAAATAAATCATACTGTTGAAGAAATGGCTAGTCTTGCATTAAGAACGATCGCTATAGCTTTTAAGCCGCTACGAAAGCATAATGGTCAAACGATAACACAAAATGAAGCAGAAAGTAACCTTACGTTTGTAGGCTTAGCCGGAATGATAGATCCACCTAGACCTGAAGTTAAACAAGCTATTAAAGAGTGTAAAGAAGCCGGTATTAAAACGGTTATGATTACAGGCGACCATGTTATGACAGCACATGCCATTGCAAAAGAATTAAATATTCTTCCGCCAAACGGAAAGGTAATGGACGGTCAAACATTATCACAATTAACGGTTGATGAACTTGAAAATGTAATTGAAAACGTATATGTCTTTGCGAGAGTTTCCCCTGAACATAAATTAAAAATTGTTAAAGCATTTCAAAACCGAGGTCACATTGTTGCAATGACAGGTGACGGAGTAAACGATGCACCAGCAATAAAAGCAAGTGATATTGGGATTTCTATGGGAATAACAGGAACAGATGTAGCGAAGGAATCATCGTCTCTAATTCTTGTTGATGATAACTTCGCAACGATCCAAAGCGCCATTAAAGAGGGAAGAAATATTTATGAAAACATACGAAAATTTATTCGTTACTTATTAGCATCAAATGTTGGGGAAATATTGGTCATGTTATTTGCGATGATTTTAGCATTACCATTACCTCTAGTACCAATTCAAATATTGTGGGTAAATCTAGTGACAGATGGCTTGCCAGCAATGGCATTAGGGCTAGATCCTGCAGAAGGAAATGTGATGAAGCAAAAGCCTCGTCATCCTAAAGAAGGAATATTTGCTCGAGGGCTAGGCTGGAAAATCCTTTCTAGAGGCTTTTTGATTGGTGTGATGACTTTATTAGCATTTATCATTATATATAACAGAAACCCGGAAAACTTAGCCTATGCCCAAACAGCTGCATTTAGCACATTAGTTTTGGCACAATTGATTTTAGTATTTGACTGTCGTTCTGAAAAATCAATATTTGATCGTAATCCATTCGAAAACATGTATTTAATTGGGGCTGTTATTTCTTCATTATTATTGATGCTTGTAGTCATCTATTATCCACCATTACAGCCAATCTTCCATACTGTTCCAATCGAGCTCAATGATTGGTTATTAATCATTACTTTATCAGCAATTCCTACTTTTTTATTAGCTGGCTCACTTTTAACAAGAAAAGAAAATAAAAATATGTTATAATTCTTGAGGGTGATAGATAACTTATTTCTATGACCTTTCTTTTTTGTTTTAGCTTAGTTAATTTCTGTTTTAAATAATTTGTGAAATTCGCTCGCTTTCCGCGGGCGATCCGCGAGCCTCCTCGTGCTATCGCTCTGCGGGGTCTCGCTAGGCTCGCTTTCCCCGCAGGAGTCTCGCGAATTTCACAACTGTTACTAAATGATAAAATACTAGCATTAACATATAACTGTCCTTTTTTGAAAAATATAACTAATACGCTCAATATAGAAACGGATGTGATAGAATGGTGCGTAGTATGACTGGTTTTGGGCGTTCTATGGAAGAAACGAATGATTACCAAATCAATGTTGAAATAAAATCAGTCAATCATCGGTTTTCAGAATTTAGTATTAGAATGCCTCGACAGTTTCTCCCGTTAGAAGATAAAATCAAAAAAATAATGCAAAAATATATCAATAGAGGGCGTGTAGAATTATACATAACGATTAAAGGAGAATCTCTAATCAATAGGTCTTTACAGGTTGATTGGGCACTAGCTGATCAATATATACAAGCCATCCGTCAATTGCAAGAAAGATATGAATTAAAAGATTCTATTCAGCTTGATTACATATTAAAACAAGAAAATATATTTGACATTCAAGAAGAAAATAGCGAAAATAACGAGGTTGAACAACTGATTTTCAAAGCAGTAGAAGACGCTGCTCTAAAACTTTTAGAGATGAGAAAAATTGAAGGACAAGAGTTAAAACAAGATTTATTATTAAGACTAAAAGAAATGGATAAACTGATTGAACAGATAAATCACCATGCACCTCTTGTCGTGAAGGCATATGAAGAACGAATGAATAAGCGAATAGCTGAATTTTTATCAGGGAATATTGATGAAAGTAGAATTTTAACAGAAGTAGCTATTTTTGCTGATAAAGCTGATATTACTGAGGAATTAACCAGATTAAAAAGCCATATTCTTCAATTTGAAGAATCGTTAGAAAAAAATGATCCTATTGGAAGGAAGCTTGACTTTATTGTTCAAGAAATGAATCGTGAAGCAAATACGATTGGTGCAAAAGGAAACGATCAGCATATTTCTAAATTCGTTGTAGAAATAAAAAGTATTATTGAAAAAATAAAAGAACAAGTTCAAAATATTGAATAGATAACAAAGAGTGGATGCGCCCTAATTTTGTTGCGCGTTAATAGGGGGACAATGAAAATGGGTATTAAACTGATTAATATTGGCTTTGGGAACATCGTTTCTGCCAATCGAATTATTTCAATTGTTAGTCCGGAGTCTGCTCCAATTAAACGTATTATACAGGATGCAAGAGAACGAGGAATGCTAATTGATGCTACATATGGAAGAAGAACGAGAGCAGTTGTTATTATGGATAGTGATCACATTATTCTTTCAGCTGTTCAACCGGAAACAGTTGCACAACGACTAACGAATAAAGATGAGCTAACAGATGAAGGGTAGGGAAAAATAAGGTATGATTAAAAGTGAAAAAGGATTGTTAATTGTATTATCAGGCCCTTCAGGGGTCGGGAAAGGGACGGTTCGAAAAGCACTTTTTTCTCAAGATGATGTGAAATTTCATTATTCAATATCAATGACAACACGAAAACCACGTGAAGGAGAAGTGGATGGTGTTGATTATTTCTTTAAGACAAGAGAAGAATTTGAACAGCTTATTCGTGAAAACAAACTGTTAGAGTGGGCTGAATACGTTGGGAATTATTACGGAACACCTATCGAATATGTTGAAAAAACATTGAATGAAGGTAAAGATGTATTCCTTGAAATTGAAGTTCAAGGTGCCCTACAAGTGAAAAAAGCTTTCCCAGATGGATTATTTATTTTTCTTATGCCACCAAGCTTAGATGAATTAAAGAATCGAATCGTTACGAGAGGAACTGAATCAGAAGATTTGATTAACAACCGTATGAAAGTGGCGAAAGAAGAAATTGAATTGATGCATGCCTATGATTATGTTGTCGTAAATGACGAAGTTGAGAAGGCATGTGAACGAATTAAGGCAATTGTCCAAGCCGAACATTGTAGACGTGAACGTGTAGAAAAATTATATAAACAAATGCTGGAGGTTGAATAAAAAATGCTTTATCCTTCTATCGACTTACTAATGAATAAAATTGATTCAAAATATACGCTTGTATCAGTCGCTGCTAAAAGAGCTCGTGAAATGCAGCAAAACAATGATCAACAAATTGAGAAAACAAAGTCTGTAAAATTTGTAGGGAAAGCACTAGAGGAAATTGATGCAGGCCTTCTCTATTACGAAAATAGAGAAACGAAGTAACAACCTAACTTTAGGTTGTTATTTTTTTCTATGCTCTTTAAAAAAATGTGTTTAATAATACGAGAATCTCTGATAAAAGATAATGAAAATTTATAAATGATATCTACACGAGACTCCTTAGGGAAAAACTGAAGCAACTACAGTGCCTTATGTATAAGGGGGATGAAGATGAAAGGGAAAAATATTTTGTTATGTGTTACAGGAGGAATTGCCGTTTATAAATCTGTTGCGTTAACAAGTAAGCTAGTTCAAAAGGGTTTCAATGTAAAAGTCATCATGACAGAATCAGCAAGCAAGTTTGTTTCTCCACTAACTTTTCAAGCTTTATCTAGAAATGATGTTCATATTGATACATTTGATGAAAAAAATCCAAAAGTAATTGCTCATATCGATTTAGCTGATTGGGCAGATTTGGTGATTGTTGCACCAGCAACTGCTAATGTAATAGGAAAACTTGCTAATGGTATCAGTGATGATATGGTAACAACTACTCTATTAGCAACGACTGCTCCTGTTTGGATTGCACCGGCAATGAACGTTCATATGTATGATCACCCAGCTGTCAAACGAAATATTGATACATTAGCTAAAGATGGATATGAGTTCATTGAGCCTTCTGAAGGGTTTTTAGCTTGTGGATATGTAGGGAAAGGCCGTCTAGAAGAGCCAGAAAAAATAGTTGCTTTAATTGAAAACTACTTTACCAAAAAAGAGGAAACATCTTGCTTAAAAAATAAAACGGTTTTAGTAACTGCAGGTCCAACAAGAGAGAAAGTCGATCCTGTTCGTTTCTTTACAAATCGATCAACTGGAAAAATGGGGTATAAAATTGCAGAAGAAGCTCTAAATAAGGGAGCGAATGTTATTTTAATTTCAGGGCCTACTACTTTAAAGCCACCAAAAAATGTTACATTCATTCAGATTGAAAGTGCTCAAGAGATGTATGAAAGTGTGATGAAATATTTTGATACATCTGATATTGTCATTAAATCAGCAGCTGTAGCCGATTATCGACCTAAGACAGTATATGAAAATAAGATGAAAAAGAAAGAAGGAGCTCTATCAATTGAATTTGAACGAACCGTTGATATTTTAAAAGAATTAGGAAGGATAAAAAAGAATCAAATTTTAGTTGGATTTGCTGCAGAAACAAATGATATCGAAAAGTATGCGAAAAACAAATTATTGACAAAAAATTTAGATATGATTGTTGCAAATAATGTTTCAAAGCAGGGAGCCGGTTTTGGAACAGACACGAATATAGTCTCCATTTTCTTCAAAAACGGGGAAGCTGCATCTTATCCAATTATGTCTAAACAGGCAGTCGCTCGTTTGATCTTACATGAAATTGAAAAAATCATTGAAGGTGAAAAATAGATGCGATTTGCAAGTGTTATAGTGGACGTACCAACAATGCAAACAGACCGGGCCTTTGACTATGAAATTAAAAAAGAATGGATTGGAATTGTAAAGCCTGGAATGCGTGTTATTGTTCCTTTTGGCCCTCGAAAAGTACAAGGATTTGTGATCGATGTAAAAGACACTCCGAACTTTGATAAAGTAAAGCCAATTGACCAATTATTAGATCCTGCTCCTATATTAAATGAAGAGCTTTTAAAGCTTGGTCAGTGGTTAACAGAAACGACACTTTGTTACCAAATTACTGCTTTTCAAGCAATGCTTCCTGCTGCTTTAAAAGCTAAATATAAAAAAGAATTAGTGATTAAAAAAGGGCAAGCAATTGAAAATCTTCATCCCGATATTCAGAACTTGTTTTTTCAAAATGGAAGGGTTGAATGGGAGTTCGTTCATAAAAGTAAGTATTTTAAACAAATTCAACAGGAAATAGAAAATGGTAACATTGAAATAAAATATTTAGTACAACAAAAAACTAATAAGTTAACGGAAAAGCACATTAAGCCTATTGTTACTAAAAATGAACTAAAAGAAATAGCAAATCATTTACCTAAGCAAGCCAATAAACAAAAAATAATTCTTACGTTTTTTATCGAAAATAATCAATCTATACCCTTAAAACAATTACTAGAAGAAACAAATAGCACTGTTTCTTCTGTTAAAGCACTTATAAATAAAAGAATTCTAGCAGAAGAACAAATAGAAATCTATCGAAATCCTTATGAAAATGAAGAGTTTAAAAAAACGAAGCCTCTTCCTCTTACTGATGAACAACAAAAAGCGATTGGACCGATATTATCTTCTATTGAAAAGAAAAAGCATGATGTCTTTTTATTATATGGAGTTACGGGAAGTGGAAAAACGGAAATTTACTTACAAGCCATTCAACAAGTGCTAAATCAAGGGAAAGAGGCCATTGTATTAGTACCAGAGATATCCTTAACCCCACAAATGGTCCATCGTTTTAAAAGTAGATTCGGTTCTCAAGTAGCTGTTTTACATAGTGGATTATCAACTGGAGAGAAATATGATGAATGGCGAAAAATATATCGAAAAGAAGTGAAGCTTGTTGTCGGTGCAAGGTCAGCTATTTTTGCTCCATTCCAAAACCTAGGGATCGTAATTATTGATGAAGAACACGAATCAAGCTATAAACAAGAGGAAAGTCCAAGATATCATGCAAGAGATGTAGCGATATGGCGCGGAAAGCAACATTATTGTCCAGTTGTTTTAGGGAGTGCAACCCCAACACTAGAGTCCTTTGCTAGAGCTCATAAAGGAGTTTATCATTTATTACCATTAAAGGAGCGTGTAAATAAAAGACCTCTACCCTCTATTGAAATTGTGGATATGAGAGAAGAGCTCCGCAAAGGGAATCGGACGATGTTTTCGGAAAGTTTACTTGAAAAGCTAAAGGATCGAATACAAAAAGGCGAACAATCCGTCTTATTTTTAAATAAAAGAGGCTATTCCTCTTTTGTCATGTGCCGAGACTGTGGTTATGTGATGGAGTGTCCACACTGTGACATTTCGTTAACTTATCATCGGTTTGATCAAAAGTTAAAATGTCATTATTGTGGTTTTGAAACATTCATGCCACAGAAATGCTCTCAATGCCAAAGTGAGTATATTCGCTACTTCGGTACAGGAACACAAAGAGTGGAAGAAGAGCTTACAAAAGTTTTACCTGAAGCAAAAGTAATTCGAATGGATAATGATACAACAAATCGTAAAGGTGCTCATGAAAGACTATTAAAATCATTTGGAAATAAAGAAGCGAATATATTACTAGGTACTCAAATGATTGCAAAAGGCTTAGATTTTCCAGATGTAACGTTAGTTGGAGTTTTAACAGCTGATACGATGCTAAATTTACCTGATTTCCGTTCAGCTGAAAAGACATTTCAGTTGTTAACACAGGTTAGTGGTCGAGCTGGAAGACATCATCTCCCGGGTGAGGTAGTCATACAAACATATGCACCTGAACATTACAGTATTTCACTTGCACAAAAGCATAATTTCGACCAGTTTTATCAAAAAGAAATGTATATGAGAAAGCTTCATGCATACCCGCCTTATTACTATTTAATCTTAATTACAGTTTCACATGAAGATTTGACAAAAGTCGTGAAGGTTTGTGAGCAAATTTCTCAATATTTAAAAGGAAGATTATCTAATGAAGCCATTATTTTAGGGCCTGTAAGCTCAGCCATACCAAGAATCAAAGATAGATATCGTTACCAATGCATGATAAAATACAAACGGGAAAAAAGGTTGTACGAAACATTAAAAACAGTGATAAAGCATTATCAGGAAGAAATGGTCAAGTCAGAGCTTGCGATATCAATCGATTTAAATCCACTAATGCTTATGTAGTTTCAATTTTCTTTAAACCGTTAACAATAATGGAGGAATGAAGGATTGGCAATTAGAAAAATTGTTACTTATCCAGCTAAAATATTAGAAACACCTTGTGAAAAAGTAATAGAATTTAATCGAGATATAGTCCAATTATTAAATGATATGTATGAAACGATGATCCATGCTGATGGAGTTGGATTAGCCGCACCTCAGATTGGGTTGAAAAAGCAAGTGGCTGTTGTAGACATTGGTGATCAACACGGAAAAATCGAACTGATTAATCCAATTATTATTAAAAAAAGAGGAGAGCAAATAGATATAGAGGGGTGTTTAAGCTTTCCAGGATTATATGGTGATGTAAAAAGAGCAGAATACATAAAAGTACGTGCACAAAATAGACATGGTAAACCATTCATTTTAGAAGCATCAGGATTTTTAGCACGTGCCATTCAACATGAAGTAGATCATTTAAAAGGAGTTTTATTTACATCAAAGGTCATTAAGTATTATAAACAAGAAGAGCTAGAAGAAGTAGAAGGGTGATTTTTACATGACAAAAGTTGTTTTTATGGGGACACCAGATTTTGCAGTTCCAGTGTTGGAGCAATTAATGAAAGATCAATATGAAGTTGTAGCCGTCGTTACTCAACCTGATCGACCAAAAGGTAGAAAAAAGGTTTTAACACCGCCTCCAGTAAAAGTAACAGCGGAAAAATTCAATATTCCAGTACTTCAACCTGAGAAAATTCGCGATGAAGAGGAAATCAACAAAGTACTATCATATCATCCAGATATTATTGTCACATGTGCATTTGGTCAAATTTTACCGAAGGAGATACTTGATGCTCCACAATACGGTTGTATTAATGTTCACGCATCATTACTACCAGAGTTAAGGGGAGGAGCTCCGATTCATTATGCAATATTAGAAGGAAAGAAAAAGACGGGGATTACCATCATGTATATGGTTGAAAAGTTGGATGCTGGTGATATCCTCACACAAGTTGAAGTACCAATTGATGAAAGAGATACAGTTGGTACTTTGCACGATAAATTAAGTCAAGCAGGTGCAAAACTATTATCCGATACATTACCACGTTTATTAAAAGGTGAACTAAACCCTATACAACAGGATGATTCAAAAGCCACATATGCTTATAACATCAAACGTGAACAGGAAAAAATAGATTGGACAAAATCAGGAGAAGAAATCTATAACCATATTCGAGGGCTTAATCCTTGGCCTGTTGCATACACGACTTTGTCTGAAAAAGTTATGAAAATTTGGTGGGGAGAAAAAGTTCAAATATCTGAACGAAAAGATCCTGGGACGATTGTAAATGTAGATTCTGATGGAATTATTGTTGCAACGGGGAATGAAATTGCTATAAAAATTTTGGAAATTCAGCCATCAGGAAAGAAAAGAATGAGTGCCGGACAATTTGTTAGAGGCGCACTAATTGAAGTTGGGATGAAGTTTAAATGAAAAAAATTAAAAATGTACGAACAGCAGCTTTAGACGGTTTACTTGCCATTGAAAAAAATCAAGCCTATAGCAATTTATTACTCCATTCCCTTATAGAAAAAAACAATATTAAAGATAAGGATATTGGGCTTTTAACAGAGCTTGTTTATGGAACATTACAACGAAAAATGACACTAGATTACTTTTTAACTCCCTTTTTGAATCAAAAAAAAATTGATTTGTGGGTACGGGTTTTACTTCGAATGTCTTTATACCAAATGGTGTATTTAGATCGAATTCCAGACCGTGCTGTATTATTTGAGGCTGTTGAAATTGCAAAATCAAGAGGACATAAAGGAATTGCTTCATTTGTAAATGGTATATTGCGAAATATTCAAAGAAGGGGTCTGCCTTCTATAAGTGAAATAAAAGATGATTTAGAAAGAATTTCGATCCAATCTAGTACACCAAAATGGCTTGTTAGAAGGCTTGTGAATCAATACGGAATAGAAAAAACAGAAAAAATTTGCATGTCTCAGCTAGAAGCACCGAAGCAAACGGCACGTGTGAATGGAAATAAAACGAATGTAAGTGAACTATTAGAAATGCTAAAAAAGGAAGGAATTGAAGCAACGGCTGGAGATATCGTTCCATTTGCTATAAAAATAGAAAAAGGAAACGTTGCAAATACTGAAACCTTTGAAAAAGGATTTGTAACCGTTCAAGATGAGAGTTCGATGTTAGTAGCGAAAGCCCTTCATATAGAAGAAGGTGACCACGTTCTAGATAGCTGTGCGGCTCCAGGAGGAAAGACGACACATATAGCAGAAATGTTAGGAAATACAGGGAGAGTTGTCTCGATAGATCTACATGAACATAAAGTAAAATTAATCGAAGGACACGCTAAAAGACTTGGACTGCAAAACATTGAAACGAAAGCTATAGATTCAAGAAACATTTTAGATCATTATCCTAAAGAATCATTTGATAAAATTTTAGTTGATGCTCCTTGTACCGGATTTGGCGTTATACGGAGAAAACCAGAAATAAAATATACGAAAACTGAAAAAGATATTACAGCCCTTGCCAACATTCAATTTGACATATTACGAGCCGTTGCACCGTTATTAAAACCTGGAGGAATTTTAGTTTATTCAACCTGTACGATTGACCAGGAAGAAAATTCAGATGTTATCAAAGCATTTTTAAGTGGGCAACCCGATTTTGAAAAGGATCATACATTAAAGGAACGTATGCCTGATAAAGTAAAGTCTTATATTAAAGAGGGAGAATTGCAAATATTACCTCACTATTTTGAATCAGATGGGTTTTATATACAAGCGTTAAGAAAGAAGGTGTGACATCATGGAAAAGACAAAAGGAAAAAACAGACTATTAACGAAGTCTTCCGGTAAACCGTCTATCTATTCGTTGGAGCTTTCAGAACTAAAAAATTGGTTGACGGATAATGGTGAAAAACCTTTTCGTGCTACACAAATTTTTGACTGGCTATACAAAAAACGTGTGACAGACTTTGATGACATGACAAATTTATCAAAGGAGCTGCGTTCGAAATTAAAGGAGCATTTTTCAATAACTACTTTAAAGACAATCATACAGCAAACGTCCACAGATGGTACAATGAAATTTTTATTTGAGCTATCAGACGGTTATTCCATTGAAACGGTCTTAATGAGACATGATTATGGAAATTCCGTTTGTGTCACAACTCAAGTTGGATGCCGTATAGGTTGTACGTTTTGTGCTTCTACTTTAGGCGGATTAAAAAGAAATTTAGAAGCAGGTGAAATCGTAGCACAAGTTGTAAAGGTTCAAAAAGCACTTGATCAATTGGGAGAAAGAGTAAGCCACGTTGTGATTATGGGGATAGGTGAACCGTTTGATAATTTCGATGAAATGCTTTCATTCTTAAAAATCATCAACCATAATCAAGGCTTAAATATTGGAGCTAGACATATCACAGTTTCGACTAGTGGTATTATTCCAAAAATTTATCAATTTGCTGATGAAAATTTACAAATAAATTTTGCAATATCCCTTCATGCACCAAACAGTGAGCTCAGAACAAAACTAATGCCGATTAATCGTGCATATAAACTAGAAGATTTAATGGAAGCAGTCAAGTATTATACTGAAAAGACTGGACGAAGAGTCACGTTCGAATATGGATTATTTGGCGGCGTAAACGACCAAGTTGAGCATGCCAAAGAGTTAGCACATTTAATTAAAGATTTAAAGTGCCATGTGAATCTAATTCCGGTTAACTATGTACCAGAACGAGATTATGTGAGAACACCAAGAAAACAAATTTTTCGTTTTGAAAAAGCGCTTAAAGAGGAAGGAATTAATGTAACAATTCGACGCGAGCATGGACACGATATAGATGCAGCTTGTGGTCAACTGCGAGCAAAGGAGCGGAAGGAAGAAACGAGGTGACTAAATGAAAGCCATATTTTTAACAGATAAAGGAAGAGTACGCCCGCATAATGAAGACTCAGTGTGTGTACTTCAAAATCAACATGGTCAAGTACTTTCCATTGTTGCTGATGGGATGGGAGGGCATCTTGCAGGTGATGTTGCTAGTGATATGACCATCACTCAATTTAAAGAGCGATGGGAAGTGGCCGAAGAAATTAAAACAGCTGAAATGGCTGAAGAATGGTTAAAAAAGAACATTGAAGAAGTCAATAAAATATTACTTGAACATGCCAAAAACAATCCAGAATGTAATGGGATGGGGACTACTTTTGTAGGTGTTATTTGTACTAAGCAATTTGCTACAATTAGCCATATTGGTGATAGTCGTTGTTATATTTTTAATAGCAACGGCTTTTCCCAAGTAACAGAAGATCATTCATTGGTTAATGAACTTGTGAAATCAGGACAAATTTCAAGAGAAGATGCTGAGCATCATCCAAGAAAAAATATTTTATTAAGGGCACTTGGTACAGAAGAAGCGGTCAAAGCAGATTTTAAAACAATCGGTTTAGAATTGAACGACTTGTTATTATTATGTTCAGACGGTCTATCCAATAAAGTACAAGAAGCTGAAATAAAAGATATACTATTATCAGATCAATCACTTCAAAAAAAAGCTGAAGACCTCATTCGTCGTGCTAATGAGAATGGTGGAGAAGATAACATATCGATTGTTTTATATCAACATGATTTAGAAGAAGAGAGTGATCCTGATTGCTAATTGGAAAACGAATAAGTGGCCGCTATAAAATTTTAGAAGTCATTGGCGGCGGTGGTATGGCCAATGTCTATTTAGCTAAAGATATCATTTTAGAACGGGAAGTTGCTATTAAAATATTGCGTTTTGATTTTGTTAATGATGATGAATTCATCCGTAGATTTCGACGTGAAGCGCAATCAACAACCAGTTTAGCTCATCCAAACATTGTTAGTATTTACGATGTTGGTGAAGAAGATAACATTTATTATATGGTAATGGAATATGTAAAAGGACAGACATTAAAGCAATACATACAAAAAAATGCACCCCTTAAACCGAGGGAAGCTTTAAATATAATGGAGCAGATTGTGTCAGCCATTGCTCATGCACACGAAAACCAAATTGTACATCGTGATATAAAACCGCATAACATTTTAATTGATGATCACGGAAATGTAAAAGTAACGGATTTTGGTATTGCGATGGCATTAACGTCAACAACCATTACTCATACAAATTCTGTATTAGGTTCTGTCCACTATTTGTCACCAGAGCAAGCTAGAGGTGGTTTAGCTACTAAAAAATCAGATATTTATTCTTTAGGTATCGTTTTGTACGAACTATTAACAGGAAGGCTTCCTTTTGACGGTGAATCAGCAGTATCCATAGCATTAAAGCATTTACAATCAGAGGCTCCATCTCCAAAAAGGTGGAATCCAGCTATACCTCAAAGTGTAGAAAATATTATTTTAAAAGCAATGGCAAAGGATCCTTTACACCGTTACGATTCTGTTGAAGAAATGGAAGAGGATATTCGAACGGCCTTTTATCATAATAGACAAAATGAAGAAAGATTTACCATTCCACATTCTGAAGATGAGGTTACAAAAGCTATTCCTATCATTAAAGAAAGTGCATTTGAAAAAATTGATTCCGACACGATTGTACACAAGCCAAATAAATATCAATCAACTGAAAATAATATAGAACCCAATAAAATAAAGAAAAATTATAAACCAAAGAAAAAAAGAAAGTGGCTATTAGCCATAATTATTTCCTTTTTCATCTTAGCAGTCTCTGGAGTATTAGCTTTTACAGTTCTTCCTTCTTTTCTTTTACCAAAGGATGTGGCTGTTCCTGATGTTTCCGGTATGAAATATGAAGAAGCGGTCAATGAATTAGTTTCCGAAGGGTTTAAAGTGGATAATCCAATTACGATAGAACATGATGAGATAAAAGAAGGGTATGTCATTCGAACGAATCCAAAGTCTGGGAAGATGGTAAAAGAAGGGTCCATGATAACGATATATAAAAGTGCCGGAAAGAAAAAGGTTCCTTTAGATGAGTATATTGGAGAAGACATTGACCGTATAAAGGAACTGTTAGAAAAGAAAGGGTTCATGAATATTGTAGTAGAAGAAGTGTTCAGTGATGAAGAAGCTGGAACCATAATAGAACAAGATCCAGAAGAAGGAGAAGAAGTTATACCATCAGATGATGAAATTCGTTTTACCGTAAGCAAAGGTCCGCAAAAAATAAAATTAATTGATTTATCAGGTTACACAGAGCAAGCGGTAATCGACTATTTAAAAGAAGAGAGATTAAATTTATCTGTTAAAGAGAAACATTCTGAGGACATTCCTAAAGGTGAAGTTATTTCACAATCTCCAAAGGCTGGTTCTGAGCTTCTTCCAGGTGATACAGTTGAAGTTACTTTTTCATTAGGCCCAGAAATTAAGCCGAATAAAACTGTGACGATTGACATCAAAATTCCTTATGAGTCTGACGAAGAAGATGATAAGAAAAAAGAAAAAGAAGTTGAGATTTATGTCAATGATGCAAATCATTCATTTGAAAAGCCATATAAGAAATTTAAAATAACTGAACCTACTACGACAAAAATTGAATTAACAATTAAACCAGAGCAAAATGCCTATTATCAAGTATTAGTAGACCATGAAGTAACTCAAACGGAGACTGTTCCATATCCAGATGAATAATTAACTTAATCATATAAGAATGTTATTGAGCTTATTAGGACAAAATTCACCAAGGAGGTAACATATGCCACAAGGCAAGATTGTCAAAGCTCTAAGTGGTTTCTACTATGTTCAAGATGGAGATCACCTTATACAATGTCGAGGAAGAGGAGTCTTTCGAAAAAATAAAATTACACCACTAGTTGGAGATGAAGTTATTTACCAGGCTGAAAATGATAAGGAAGGTTATATTTTAGAAGTGTATGAACGGAAAAATGAATTAATTCGCCCACCGATTTCTAATGTTGATTTAGCCATTTTAGTATTTTCAGCGGTAGAACCAAATTTTAGTCCTTCTTTATTAGATCGTTTCTTAGTTTTAATTGAAGCAAATGATATTATACCAATTATATGCATTAGCAAAATGGATTTAATAGAAGATGAGAAAACAAAAGAAGAAGTTGAATTTTACGCATTAAAATACAAACAAATCGGATATGATGTCTTTCTGATTTCAAACAAACAAAGAGAAACGGTTCAGCAAATTGTACCATTATTAAAAGGAAAAATTTCAGTAGTTGCTGGACAATCAGGTGTTGGAAAATCTTCTTTACTAAATTGCCTAAAGCCTGATTTACAATTAAAGACAAGTGATATTTCAACACACCTTGGCCGAGGAAAACATACAACTCGCCATGTAGAACTTATTGAAATTGGACAAGGTTTGATTGCAGATACACCTGGTTTTAGTTCACTAGAATTTATGAATATTGAAGCTAATGAATTATCTGATTGTTTCCCAGAAATGAGGGAAAAAAGTGTTGATTGTAAGTTTAGGGGCTGCATTCATGTAAAAGAACCAAAATGTGCGGTAAAAACAGCAGTAGAAAATGAACAAATACCATCATTTCGGTACGAGCATTATTTGCAATTTTTAGAAGAAATTAAAGAAAGAAAGCCGAGGTATTAAATATGATTAAAATTGCACCTTCGATTTTATCAGCTGATTTTTCACGTTTAGCTGAAGAAATTCAAGATGTAGAAAAGGGTGGAGCAGATTATATACATGTGGATGTCATGGATGGACATTTTGTTCCAAATATTACAATTGGTCCATTAATTGTAGAAGCGATTCGCCCCGTTACAAAGCTTCCTTTAGATGTTCATTTAATGATTGAAAATCCGGATTTATATATTCCGCAATTTAGTCGAGCGGGAGCGGATATTATTTCTGTCCATGTAGAAGCTTGCAGACATTTACATCGTACGATACAAATGATTAAATCTGAAGGGGTGAAGGCTGGGGTTGTATTAAACCCACATACACCTGTATCAATGATTGAGCATATTATCGAGGATGTTGATTTAGTGTTGTTAATGACCGTAAATCCAGGGTTTGGCGGACAAGCTTTTATACCAAATGTCCTACCGAAAATTGAGCGAGTCTCCCAAATCGTTCGGGAAAAGAATTTACAGGTTGAGATTGAAGTAGATGGTGGAATTAATAAAGAAACAGCCAAACAGTGTATAGAAGCTGGGGCCAATGTATTAGTTGCAGGCTCTGCCATTTACAATCAAAAGAATCGTAAAGAAGCTATTTCACAATTACGAAATCAAATGTAAGAGACTGTCCTAAAAAGTGTCTGACTTTTCGGCTGTTATCATCGTTAAAAGAGTCAGACACTTTTTTTATCTTTTCAGAACTTGTGTACAACTTTGTTATCGTTCATTTGCGTCTAGGCCGAGCTTTAGCGTCTAGTAAACTTCCCATTTCATTTGAATGATAAGTCAACAACAACTCACTTATCGCCCGAGTTTCGTTTATCACCTACTGAAATGGTCTAGTTTATACGTACCCTGTCTTGTTCTTAGGGCTGACTCACGTTTAGGAAACAAAAATAAACAATAAAATTATTATGTAAACTTATTTGGAGGTGAAAATGTAAGTTGAAAATGTACATTGTAGCAGGTGGACCAAAAAAGCTAATACCTGATTTAACATTATTTGAAGACCAAGACGTCAAATGGATAGGTATTGACCGTGGCGTAATTCACTTAATGGAATTTGGTATAACTCCAGAATTTGCCTTTGGTGATTTTGATTCCATTACACAGATTGAGCTAAAGCAACTAAATAATGAGCTTCAGCATATTGAGATTTTTCCAGCAAAAAAGGATAAGACTGATTCAGAAATTGGAATGGATTTTGCTTTATCACATGATAACGTTGATGAAATCATTCTTTTTGGAGCAACAGGTGGCAGGATTGATCATTTAATGGGAAATCTTCATATTTTACTAAAGGCGTTAAAACAAAATGTGAAAGCAAAACTTGTTGATGTACAAAATGAAATTCGCTTATTTCAAAAAGGTACATATTATATAAATAAGTCTCCCAAATATTCTTACGTTTCTTTTTTACCGATAACGGAAGAAGTTAAAGGGCTTACTTTAAAAGGGTTTAAATATCCGTTAAATAATTGTCATATTCAGCTAGGTTCCACATTATGTATAAGTAACGAACTCATTCATCCTGTTGGTACTTTTTCTTTTTCAGATGGCATATTAATGATGATAAGAAGCTGTGATGAATCCGAAAACCCGTTATTATTTAGTATCTAAAACTGATTAAGGAGAATACACTAGTATTAAACGGGCTACACCTTTTTCTCAAGGAGGGAAATTATGAGATTCTATACCATTAAACTTCCAAAATTTTTAGGAGGAATTATACGAGCAATGCTTGGCTCGTTTAAAAAGGAGTAAATGGCTGACCGATTTTCATTCTTCACTTTTAAAAACATAAATGTTTTATTAAAATTTTAATTACTAAAACAAAAAGCACCTAAAAAAGGTGCTTTTTGTTTTTATAAGATTTTATTAAACACGTTCAACTTTACCAGATTTAAGTGCACGAGCAGAAACATATACACGCTTTGGCTTACCATTTACTAAAATACGAACTTTTTGTACGTTCGCACCCCATTTACGTTTTGAAGCATTCATTGCGTGTGAACGTGCATTACCAAAACTAGTTTTTTTACCAGTAACCACGCATTTACGTGCCATATTTATAACCTCCTCATGAAAACGAAAATCAATCAGTTACATATGTTTAAAGATACCTTAATAATTTAACATATGGAATTGACAATTGCAATATATTTTCCCTTTACATTCAAGAAAATATACTTGACATACATACATTTTCATGCTCTATTAGATTAGGGGCCATTTAGGACATTTTGATTTATTTATAGTAAAATGACTTTAATAAAATCCTTTGGATTTAAAGGAGGAAATTTAAATGTCTATTGAATTAAAAACTAATTATGGTACGATCGACATTTCAAATGATGTGATTGCAGCGGTTGCAGGTGGTGCTGCTGTTGATTGTTATGGAATTGTTGGAATGGCTTCAAAAAACCAAATCAAAGATGGTATTTCAGAAATTTTACGAAAAGAGAATTTTAGCCGTGGTATTATAGTTCGTCAAGAAGATGATGAATTACATATTGATATGTATATTATTGTAAGTTATGGTACGAAAATTTCTGAAATAGCACATAATGTACAAACAAAAGTAAAGTATACGTTAAATAATACGTTAGGTTTAACTGTTGACTCTATTAACATTTATGTTCAAGGGGTTCGCGTATCGAATTAATCATAGAGGAGGAAGCATCAGTGGCAATCAAAACAATAGATGGAAAACGTTTTGCAGAAATGGTTATTCAGGGGACGAACAACCTTTCGAGTTATGCAAAAGTCGTTGATGCATTAAACGTTTTTCCAGTTCCAGATGGTGATACAGGAACAAATATGAATTTAACTATAACGTCTGGGGCAAAAGAAGTTCAAAATAATATGTCAAAAGAAATTGGAGATGTAGCTAAAGCATTCTCAAAAGGGCTTTTAATGGGTGCACGTGGAAACTCTGGGGTCATCTTGTCGCAATTATTTAGAGGCTTTACTAAAGCAGTTGATGGTAAAGCTTCAATTGATTCAAAGGGTTTTGCTGAAGCGCTTCAATGTGGTGTTGATACAGCCTATAAAGCCGTGATTAAGCCTGTTGAAGGGACGATATTAACGGTTGCAAAAGATGCGGCGAAAAAAGCAGTTGAATTGTCAGCTGTTGAATCAAACATCACAACATTAATGGAACATGTAGTTAAAGAGGCGAAGGCATCGTTAAAACGAACACCTGACCTATTACCAGTCTTAAAGCAGGTTGGTGTTGTGGACAGCGGTGGACAAGGTCTTGTTTTTATCTATGAAGGATTTTTAGCAGAACTAAAAGGAGAAAAAGTTGGTGGACCTTCTGATGAAACGATTCCATCAATGGAGGAGCTAGTAAAAGCTGAGCATCATAAAAGTGCCCAAAGCCATATGAATACAGAAGATATTAAATTTGGTTATTGTACAGAATTTATGGTGAAATTTGAAGAAGGAAAAAAACCATTTAATGAAGAGAAATTTAGAAACGATTTAAGTCAATTCGGAGATTCTCTCCTTGTTATTAGTGATGATGACCTTGTTAAAGTCCATATTCATGCCGAAATGCCTGGAGAAGTGTTATCTTATGGGCAGCGCTATGGTAGCTTAATCAATATGAAAATTGAAAATATGCGTGAACAGCATAGTAGTATTTTAAAAGAGGAAATGAAAAACTCACTGATGACAGAAGAGAAAGCACCGAAAAAAGAGAAATATGGAATTGTAGCAGTAGCGATGGGTTCTGGAGTTTCAGAGCTATTTAAATCAATGGGGGCAAAGGATGTTATTGAAGGCGGCCAAACGATGAATCCAAGTACAGAAGATATTGTAAAAGCTATTCAAGAAGTGAATGCTGAAAATGTATTGATTCTTCCAAATAATTCTAATATTATTATGGCTGCTGAACAAGCAGCATCTGTTGTCGATGAAAATGTCGTTGTCATTCCTTCAAAGACTGTCCCACAAGGAATGGCTGCATTACTTGCCTTTAATCCTGAGTTTTCTCTTGAGGAAAATGCGAGTCAAATGACTGAATCATTAGGAGAAGTTAAATCAGGTCAAATTACTTTTGCGGTAAGAGATACGAAGGTTGACGGTATTGAATTGAAAAAAGGCGACTTTATGGGGATTTTTGACAAGCGTATTGTAACAAAAGATGAAAACCAATTAGAAGCAGCTAAAAAATTGTTACAAGAAATGATCTCTGAGGATGATGAAATCGTAACGATTCTTCAAGGTGAGGATGCTTCTAATGAAGAAGTGGATTCACTTGTTCAATATCTCGAAGAAAATTTTGAAGATATTGAAGTGGAAGTTCATAAAGGCAATCAGCCGCTTTATTCTTATATATTTTCAGTTGAATAATGTTTAATAGTGGTTGTCTAATAAGTTCATAAAATGGGGCATGCTGAGAAAAAATATTTGTTTTTCTCCTTGCTTTTTCTGTTAATTTTAAATAATAATGGGTAACAAGTACGAAAATAAATTAAAAAAGATAGAGGTGGCGGCTAACCTTTAGGGAACAGTACGAGCTGAAGTTAGACAGGCCGTGCCTGCAGAAAGCGTCCGCCACCGAAATAAAATCAACCGAATATAGTTTACAAAGAAAGGGGCTGACTTTTTGGACAGCCCCTATTTTAATTTTGTTCTATAAAAGAATTTGTATTTGTAAAAAGTTTGTATTAACGAAATTCACGAGACTCCTGCGGGAATAGCGAGCCTATCGAAACCCCGCAGAAAGATAGCAAGAGGAGACAGAATGAACCTTTGCTAAAAGCGTCCACGTCCTTTGGCCAACGCAGAGGCCAACACGTCCTGTGCAAGTTCGGAAAGCGAGTAAATTTCGCTTAAATCATTGATTATATCCATAATATTTAGCCATTAAAAATTAACGTTATTCTACCTTAATATATTATCATGACAAAAATATTATTTTTTTGATAAACTAGAGTGGGGTAAATGTACAAAGAATGTGGGGGACTTGAGAGTGAAATATAGAAGTGTATTTGATATTATCGGACCGATTATGATTGGACCTTCCAGTTCACATACAGCAGGTGCTGCGAGAATTGGACGCGTCGCTAGAAGCTTATTTGGTAGAGAACCGAAATGGGCCTCAATATCTTTTTATGGCTCATTTGCTAAAACATATAAAGGACACGGAACTGACGTGGCAATAGTAGGGGGACTACTAGATTTTGATACATTTGATGAGCGCATCAAATCATCTATCGAAATTGCGAAAGAAAAAGGAATAAAGATCAATTTTATTGAAGAGGAAGCTGTAACTGATCATCCAAATACAGCACGTGTTATTATTGGAGATGATCAAGGTCAGCTTGAATTAGTTGGAATTTCCATCGGTGGAGGTAAAATTGAAATTACCGAACTAAATGGCTTTAAATTAAAACTTTCAGGAAATCATCCAGCTGTATTAGTTGTTCATAACGACAGGTACGGAGCTATTGCTGCTGTTGCAAACGTTTTTGCAAAATATCAAATTAATATTGGTCATATGGAAGTTTCTAGAAAAGAAAAAGGGAAGTTAGCATTAATGACCATTGAAGTAGACCAAAATATACCTGATAACGTTTTAGAAGAGTTAAAGACATTGCCAAATATTTTACAGGTAACGAAGATCGTGGAATAGCTGATGGGAGGATCACGGTATGATGTTTCGAAATGTGGCTGAACTAGTAGAGATAGCCGAAAGTAAACAGATGAAAATTTCCGAAGTCATGATTCAACAAGAAATGGAGCAAACCGGAAAAACTAGAGAAGAAATTTTTCAATTCATGGACAAAAACTTAACTGTCATGGAACAAGCTGTTGAAAAGGGGCTAAGTGGGGTAAAATCACATTCAGGATTAACAGGCGGAGATGCCGTTTTAATACAGAATTACATTGAAAAAGGTCAATTTCTTTCAGGGGAAACGATATTAGATGCCGTTAGTAAAGCGGTGGCAACAAATGAAGTGAATGCTGCAATGGGAACGATTTGTGCAACGCCAACAGCTGGTTCTGCAGGTGTTGTTCCAGGAACATTGTTTGCTGTCAAAGAAAAGTTAAATCCAACTCGTGAAGAAATGATCGAATTTCTGTTTACTGCAGGTGCATTTGGAATGGTGATTGCAAATAATGCTTCCATATCAGGTGCAGCAGGAGGTTGTCAAGCTGAAGTTGGCTCTGCAAGTGGAATGGCAGCTGCTGCCATTGTTCAAATGGCTGGGGGAACACCTAGTCAATCAGCTGAAGCAATGGCGATAACACTTAAAAATATGCTTGGACTAGTATGTGACCCAGTTGCAGGATTAGTAGAGGTTCCGTGTGTAAAACGAAATGCGATGGGTGCTGCAAATGCAATGGTTGCTGCTGATTTGGCATTAGCAGGGGTTAAAAGTCGAATTCCTTGCGATGAAGTCATTGAAGCGATGTTTAAAATCGGTCAATCAATGCCTGTTGCATTAAAAGAAACTGCACAAGGAGGTCTTGCGGCAACTCCAACAGGTCGAGAGCTAGAAGCGAAGATCTTTGGAATTCCGCTAGAAAATGAAGAAAAATAAACAATTCCAACCAATTTCTGTTATTAAAGGAATCGGAGAAGAAACAGAGGAAATTTTAAGTGAAATGAAAATTTACTCTGTTAAGGATTTATTAGAATATTTTCCATACCGTTATGAAGACTATAGTTTAAAAGACCTAGCAGAAGTAAAACACGAGGAGAAAGTGACAGTTGAAGGGAAGGTTCATTCCGAACCTTCTCTTACCTATTATGCAAGAAAAAAATCTCGTCTTACCTTTCGACTATTAGTTGATCGTTATTTAATTACGGCAGTATGTTTTAATCGTCCGTATTTGAAAAAAAAGCTAGCCATTCATGCTGTTGTTACGGTTACAGGAAAGTGGGACAAGCATAGACAGACGATAACCGTTCAGGAGATTTCCTTTGGACCCCATAAAGGAAAGAACGAAATTGAGCCAGTCTATTCTGTTAGAGGGAAATTAACTGTTAAATCAATGAGAAGATATATGAAAAGTGCCTTAACGGAATATTTACATGAAATAGAAGAAATTCTCCCCGAATACTTAAGAACAAAATATAAACTCCTATCAAAAAAAGAAGCAATCAAAGAGATTCATTTTCCGAAAAGTCGAGAGCATTTAAAGCAGGCAAGAAGACGGTTTGTATATGAAGAATTTTTACTGTTTCAGTTAAAAATGCAGGCATTAAAAAAAATAAAGCGTGATCATTCTAAAGGTATAAAACATGAAAAACATGATGAAAAGCTTCAAACGTTTATTTCCAACCTACCATTTCCACTGACAGGAGCTCAAAAGCGTGTCGTCAACGAAATTTTAACTGATATGCACTCTTCTTATCGAATGAATCGTCTACTACAAGGTGATGTAGGTTCTGGTAAAACAGTTGTAGCTGCTATTGTCATGTATGGAGCGTATTTATCAGGTTATCAATCAGCATTAATGGTGCCAACAGAAATTTTAGCTGAACAGCATGCAGCTTCATTATCCTCCTTATTTAAAGATTTTCCTGTTCGTATTGCTGTTTTAACGAGCTCTGTAAAGGGGAAGAAGCGTAAAGAGCTATTAAAACAATTACATAATGGAGAAATTGATATCATAGTTGGAACCCATGCCTTAATTCAAGATGATGTACATTTTTATCAATTAGGTCTTGTTATAACAGACGAACAACATCGTTTTGGAGTAGAGCAACGACGAATTTTAAGAGAAAAAGGTGAAGTGCCAGATGTATTGTTCATGACCGCTACACCGATTCCGAGAACTCTTGCTATTACTGCATTTGGCGAAATGGATGTTTCGACTATTGATGAAATGCCTGCTGGTCGAAAGAAAATAGAAACTTATTGGGTAAAACCAAATATTATAGAAAGAGTGCTTGATTTTATCGAAAAAGAGGTTCGAAAGGGAAGACAAGCATATGTCATTTGTCCGCTTATTGAAGAGTCAGACAAATTAGATGTACAAAATGCCATTGATGTCCATAGTATGCTAACGCACTATTATAAAGGAAAAGTGAAAGTAGGACTCATGCATGGCCGCCTTTCCTCAGATGAAAAAGAAGAGGTAATGCGAGCCTTTAGTGAAAATAACATTCATGTCCTCGTATCAACTACAGTCGTTGAAGTAGGGGTAAACGTACCAAATGCAACCGTTATGGTTATTTATGATGCTGAAAGATTTGGACTATCTCAGCTGCATCAGCTTAGAGGTCGTGTAGGACGAGGAGATGAACAATCATATTGTATATTGTTAGCAGATCCAAAATCAGAAACGGGGAAAGAGCGAATGAAAATTATGGCTGAAACCAATGATGGTTTTGTTTTATCAGAAAAGGATCTTGAACTTCGTGGACCTGGCGACTTTTTTGGAACAAAACAAAGCGGCATTCCGGAATTTAAAGTAGCCGATATGGTACATGATTATCGCGCTTTAGAGGTAGCTAGAAATGATGCAACCCTTCTCATTCATTCTTCAGCCTTTTGGAAGGAAGAAAAATATGAACCACTCAGAAACTATTTATTGAATTCTGGTGTATTAGATGGTGAAAAGCTTGATTAGTTAAGGCTGTCTATTTTTGGAAGTGTAAAGCCTATGATCTCTTAGTATATGCTTTACACTATAGACAGCTTTTTCTATTTGTTTTTTAAAAAATTGTTTATAAAAACAAAAGGGTCAATATCAAATTGTATAAATTTAAATAAAAAATCATTCTTGAAATCTTTATTTCATAACTTTATACTACTATTAGTACCTAGTCATAATAGTTGTTCGGATGGTGTCATATATATGAGGCGAAACAAAAAAGAACGTCAACGGTTATTAAAAGAAACAATTGAAAAAACACCATTTATTACAGATGAAGAATTAGCAGAAAAATTTGAGGTCAGTATTCAAACAATTCGATTAGATCGTTTGGAATTATCCATACCCGAATTACGTGAAAGAATTAAGCATGTAGCAGAGCAAAATTTAAAAGATGAGGTTCGCTCTCTTCCAATAGATGAGGTAATCGGTGAGATTATTGATCTTAATTTAGATGAATCAGCCATTTCTATTTTTGAAGTAAAAAAAGAGCATGTATTTAGCAGAAACCAAATTGCTCGTGGACATCATTTATTTGCTCAGGCCAATTCTTTAGCTGTTGCCGTCATTGACGATGAGCTTGCTTTAACAAAAACAGCTAACATAAGGTTTACTCGCCAAGTGAAGGAAAATGAGCGCGTTGTTGCTAAGGCAAAAGTAAAACAAATTGATCATCAAAAAGGACGAACGTTTATTGAGGTAAATAGTTTTGTAGGAAAAGAGCTTGTATTTTCAGGAGAGTTTGAAATGTATCGCTCAAAAAAACATCACAAAAAGGAAGGTACTCAAGATGAGACTAGCGATTGATGCAATGGGCGGAGATCACGCTCCACATGCAATTGTAAAAGGAATTTTAAAAGCATTGGAGCAATTCGATGATGTTGAAATTGAATTGTTTGGAAATGAAAAAGAAATTCAACCATTATTAAATAATCATAAGGATCACAATTTAACCATTATACATACAGAAGAAAAAATTGAATCAACAGATGAGCCTGTTCGAGCTGTACGGCGGAAAAAAAACGCTTCGATGGTTTTAATGGCCCAGCGAGTAAAAGATGGAGTGGCAGATGCTTGTATTTCAGCTGGGAATACAGGTGCTTTAATGACAGCAGGGCTTTTTATTGTTGGAAGAATTGAAGGGATTGAACGACCTGCATTAGCTCCAACCTTCCCTACTATTGATGGAAAGGGATTTATTATGCTAGATGTTGGAGCGAATGTCGAAGCAAAGCCAAGTCATCTTTATCAATATGCTATTATGGGTTCAATATATGCTGAAAAAGTTAGAGGAATAAAACAACCGAGAATTGGGTTGTTAAATGTTGGAACTGAAGAAACCAAAGGAAATGAATTAACGAAACAGACTTTTGAAATACTAGCTCAATCTAACTTGAACTTTGTTGGAAATGTCGAAGCGAGAGATTTGTTAGACGGAGTTTGTGACGTAGTCGTAACAGATGGTTTTACAGGGAACGTTGCTTTAAAAACAATGGAAGGAACAGCTTTATCCCTATTCTCGATGTTAAAAAAGACGCTTACAAGCTCATTCTCATCTAAAATAGCAGCGATGATGTTAAAACCTAAGTTATTAGACCTTAAAAAGCAAATGGATTATTCGGAATACGGAGGAGCGTGCTTATTTGGTCTAAAAGCACCGGTTATTAAAGCACATGGTTCTTCAGATGAAAATGCCATCTTTAATGCAATTCGTCAAGCAAGAGAAATGGTAATAAACCGTGTTTCAGAAACCATTTCAGAAACGGTTTCAAACCAATAATAAGAAAGGAGTCTTTCAATGGGGAAAATTGCATTTTTATTTCCTGGACAAGGTTCACAGCAGGTTGGAATGGGGAAAGATTTTTATAATGAATTTGAAGTTTCGAAAAACATCATGGAAAAAGCAAATGAAACACTTAAAATTGATTTAACAAAGATTATATTTGAAGGACCTCAAGAAACGTTAACCCTTACATATAATGCACAGCCAGCATTACTTACCGTTAGTTCAGCTATTTTAGCAAAATTTAATGAATATGGGATTCAAGCGGATTATGTTGCTGGACATAGCTTAGGTGAGTACAGTGCATTAGTAGCAGCTGGAGTTATGACTTTTGAAGATGCAGTTTATGCTGTCAGAAAACGTGGAGAATTTATGGAAAAAGCAGTTCCTGCTGGTAAAGGGGCAATGGCTGCTGTTCTCGGAATGGAAATGGATAAGCTAGAAGATCTAACAAATAAAGTTACAGAAGAAGGAACTGTAGTTCAGCTTGCGAACTTAAACTGCCCTGGTCAAATTGTTATTTCAGGTACAAAAGAAGGTGTTGAAAAGGTTTCTGAGCTTGCTAAGGAAAATGGAGCGAAAAGAGTTATTCCATTAGTTGTAAGTGGACCTTTTCACTCTGATTTGATGAAACCAGCAGCAGATGAATTAAAGAACGTATTAGATAAATTAACCATTCAAGATGCATCGATTCCAGTCATTACGAACGTAACAGCACAACCAATAGAAAAAGGTGATGAAATCAAAGAAAAGCTTGTTGAACAATTATATTCACCTGTTAGATGGGAAGAGTCTGTTCGAACAATGATTGACCTTGGAGTGACGACCTTTATTGAAATTGGGCCAGGAAAAGTGCTATCTGGATTAGTTAAGAAAGTAAATCGTCGTATGAAAACTTACAATATATTTGATTTAGAATCAATGAATTCTGTTATTTCCGAATTAAAGGAGGAATAAACATGTTAAATGGTAAAGTGGCACTTGTTACAGGTGCATCTCGGGGAATTGGACGTGCTATCGCTATACATATGGCCAAAAATGGTGCCGATGTTGTTGTAAACTATGCTGGAAATGAAGCGAAAGCAAATGAGGTTGTAGATGAAATTAAAGTATTAGGAAGAGAAGCTTTTGCTGTTAAAGCGGATGTTTCTAAGCAAGAAGAAGTAAATGAAATGGTTAAAGAAGTGTTAACTCGATTTAATCGTTTGGATATACTTGTTAATAATGCGGGAATTACAAAAGATAATTTAATTATGCGAATGAAAGAATCTGAGTGGGATGATGTGATCGATATTAATTTAAAAGGTGTATTTAATTGTACAAAAGCTGTTACTCGTCAAATGATGAAGCAGCGTTCTGGTCGCATTATTAATGTGGCTTCAGTCGTTGGTGTTGCAGGAAATGCAGGACAAGCAAACTATGTAGCAGCAAAAGCTGGTGTCATTGGTTTAACGAAAACAACGGCAAAGGAGTTAGCAAGCCGTAATATTACGGTAAATGCAATTGCACCAGGTTTTATTACAACCGACATGACGGATAAATTAGATGAAAATGTAAGAGAAGAAATGTTAAAGCAAATCCCACTTGGTCGTTTAGGAGAACCAGAAGACATTGCAAATGTTGTAACATTTTTAGCATCTGATCAATCATCTTATATGACCGGACAAACGATAAACATCGACGGTGGAATGGTAATGTAAGTTCAAATTTCTATAGAATTTTTCTAGTCATTTTACATGAAATCCACTATAATACTTGAGGGGAGGTGAAGATAATGGCAGATGTATTAGAGCGTGTAACGAAGATCATCGTAGATCGTCTTGGTGTAGACGAATCTGAGGTGAAGCTTGAGTCTTCTTTCAAAGATGATCTTGGCGCAGATTCCCTAGATGTTGTTGAACTTGTTATGGAATTAGAAGATGAGTTCGACATGGAAATTTCTGATGAAGAGGCAGAAAAAATCGTTACAGTGGGTGACGCTGTAAACTACATAAAAAGCCAAATGTAATAAATGTTAGATTAAAAAGTCCCGTTTATACAACGGGACTTTACATTATAAAAAAGATTTTATTGCAAAATATGATGATAGAGATTATTGTAAAGTATATCATTTAGTACGATATACTAAATAGGGTGTTAATAGTCTCTATTCTATCATTTGTTTTTTAACCTATTTTTTTCTTATAATCAAGCATACTAAAAGGTATAAGTGTACATACAGATGGAGGGTACGTATGCCGCATAAAATGAATTCTAAAGCTAGAAAAAGCTTTTTAAAAAAGGCACAGGAATTTCGAGAATTTCAAGCAAATATCGGTATCACCTTTAAAAATGAAAAGCTTCTGTATCAGGCTTTTACACATTCATCTTATGTGAATGAGCATCGAAAAAAGCCTTATGAGGACAATGAGCGTTTAGAATTTTTAGGAGATGCCGTTTTGGAACTGACTATCTCCCAATACCTCTATGAAATGTATCCGACCATGAGCGAAGGAGATTTAACGAAGTTAAGGGCAGCGATTGTTTGTGAACCATCGCTCGTCTCCTTTGCGAACGAGTTATCATTTGGTAAACTCGTTTTACTTGGGAAGGGTGAAGAGCTAACTGGGGGTAGAAAACGTCCAGCATTATTAGCTGATGTATTTGAAGCATTTATAGGTGCTCTCTATTTAGATCAAGGTTTATCCGCTGTTGTAAAATTTTTAGAGAAAATAGTATATCCAAAAATATCAGAAGGTGCTTTTTCTCATGTGATGGATTTTAAAAGTAAATTACAGGAGTTTATTCAGAGAGATGGAAAAGGTGTTTTAGAATATCAAATATTAGAGGAAAAAGGACCAGCCCATAATCGGGAATTTGTCGCAACCGTTTCTTTAAATGGGGAAGTGCTTGGAACAGGAACGGGTAGATCAAAAAAAGAAGCCGAACAGCACGCTGCTGAACAAGCATTACAGACACTTCATCCAAATCAGTAACATTTTTCGGCCATTTCCGGGAGACTGGGAATGGCCGAATCTATCTTTTACTATGAAACAAATCCATTTTTTATTATAGTAATATAGAAAAGATATAAAGTAAGGGGGATCACAATGTTCCTCAAACGATTAGATATTGTAGGATTTAAATCATTTGCAGATCGAATATCAGTTGATTTTTCAGGCGGTGTGACGGCTGTAGTTGGTCCAAACGGGAGTGGCAAAAGTAATATTACAGATGCCATACGGTGGGTACTGGGTGAGCAATCAGTTAAATCTTTACGTGGTGCCAAATTGGAGGATATTATTTTTGCCGGAAGTGATTCGAGAAAAAAATTAAATATGGCTGAAGTTACATTGACGCTTGACAATGAAGATCATTTCTTACCAATTGATTATCAAGAAGTCAGTGTTACAAGAAGAGTATTCCGTTCAGGTGAAAGTGAGTTTTTTATTAATAAACAGCCGTGTCGTCTTAAAGATATCATTGATTTATTTATGGACTCAGGCCTTGGAAAAGAAGCATTTTCGATTATCAGTCAGGGGAAAGTGGAAGAAATTTTAAGCAGTAAAGCTGAAGAAAGAAGAAGTATTTTTGAAGAAGCAGCTGGAGTTCTTAAATATAAGACGAGGAAAAAGAAAGCGGAAACGAAGTTAAGTGAAACAGAAGAAAACTTAAATCGTGTTGAAGATATTTTACATGAATTAGAAAATCAAGTAGAACCACTAAAGGTACAAGCTTCTATTGCCAAGGAATACTTGGAGAAAAAGGATGATTTAGAAAAAATTGAAGTTGCTCTTATTGTATATGAAATTGAAGATTTACATAGTAAATGGGAAACTCTTACAAAGCAAGTGGAAGATCTTCGAAATCGAGAAATGGAACTTTCATCAACTGTTCAAAAAAAGGAAGCACTTATTGAAGAAATGCGTGATCAATTAACAGCTCTTGATGAATCCATTAATGACTTACAGCAAGTTCTATTACTTGCAAGTGAAGAGCTTGAAAAGCTTGAAGGAAGAAAAGAAGTTTTAAAAGAACGTAAAAAGAATGCATCACAAAATAAAGCTCAGCTGGAGGATTTAATTGAAAATTTAAACACTCTAGTTGACCAACTTCAAAAGGAAAAAAGTGAACGACAGTCTCAACTAAAGCTTTACGAAGAAGCGGTAGAAAAATTAAGAGGTCAGCTTTCGGAAAAGCAAGATGAAATGAACCGTTTGAATGTAAATATTGAAGAAGAAATTGAAAGCTTGAAAAGTGAATATTTTGATTTATTAAATGAACAAACTGCTTCTAGAAATGAAACTCAATATATTGATGATCAAATTCAGCAACAAGAAATGAAAATGAAGCGATTAGAAACTTCTAATGAAAAATATTTGCTGGAAAGAAAAGCTGTTCAAGAAGATAGGAAAAAACTAGAAGCTAAGCTTTCGCTCATCGAAAAGGAGCTGGATGAGCAAGTCGTTAACTATCGTCAAAACCAACAAAAGCTTGAAAACATGAAAAGTCAATATCAAAAGAAAGAAACGATGTTATATCAAGCGTATCAATATTTACAAAAAATGAAATCAAGAAAAGAAATGCTTGAAGCAATGCAAGAGGATTATACAGGGTTTTATCAAGGAGTTCGTGAAGTATTAAAAAACCGTGACCAGCTTTCAGGAATTCACGGAGCTGTGGCTGAACTTATTACGATGGATCGGGAATATGAAACAGCAATTGAAATAGCGTTAGGCTCTTCGATGCAGCACGTAGTTGTAGAAGATGAACAATCTGGTAGAAAAGCTATTCAATTTTTAAAACAACATTCTTATGGTCGAGCAACCTTTTTACCACTGTCTGTTATAAAAGGGCGTGCTATATCACCTAGTGATTATTCCATTATTGAAAACCACCCTACTTTTATTGGAGTGGCTTCTCGCCTTGTTTCGTGTGATTCAAAATATCAATCTATTATTAATAATTTACTTGGTACTGTTATTGTTACGAAAGATTTAAAAGGGGCAAACGATTTAGCGAAGCAGCTAAATTTCCGCTTTCGGGTTGTTACTCTTGAAGGTGATGTTGTTAATCCAGGTGGGTCAATGACAGGTGGTGCGATTCAATCAAAAGGAAACTCACTATTAAGCCGAAAAGGAGAACTAGAGTCTATCCAAGATAAGCTAAATGAAATGGAAGAAAAAACAAACACTTTAGAAAAACAAGTGAAAGAATTAAAAGATACAATTCAAAAACTAGAACAAAAGTTAGAAGAACTTCGAGATCAAGGTGCGAATTTAAGAATAAAAGAACAGACTATTCGTGGTAATTTACGTGAAATAGAGGTAAAAGAGAATAATATAAATGATCATTTATCCCTTTATGATGCTGAAAAAGAGTCCTTTAAACAAGAAAAAAGTAAGATGGAGTCGCGTAAAAATGAGCTAGAGGACAAAATAAAACAAATTTCATTAAAAATTGAAGAGCTCGATCAAACGATAACAGAGCTAGTCGAAAAGAAATCAAATCAGCAAACCTCTAAAAATGAGTTACAAGAACAAATTACTGAATTGAAGGTTCAATTAGCAAGCAAAGAAGAAGTATATAAAAATGAAAAACAATCATTAAATCGAATTGAAAGTGAACTTCATACAAACGAATTAAAGCTAAAAGAGGCTAAACAGGATTTAGAAATCTTAACAAGTGAAATGTCAAATAATGAATCAGGGGAAGAAAAGCTTGAAGAAGAAGCAAAAAGAAAGCTTCAAGATAAGAATAAGACAGTAGAATTAATCCAGGCTAGAAGAAATCAACGATTACAAATACAAGAAACACTTCAGCAGGAGGAACTGGAATTAAAAGAATTAAAGAGAAATCAAAAGCAAATGACAGATTCGTTAAAAGATGAAGAAGTTAAATTAAACCGAGTTGATGTTGAATTAGACAACCACTTGAATAAACTAAGAGAAGAGTATATGCTTACTTTTGAAGCAGCGAAAGAGCAATATCCTCTGCCATGCGAAGTAGATGAGGCAAGAAGAAAATTAAAGCTTATTAAACGGTCGATTGAAGAGCTTGGAACCGTAAACTTAGGTGCTATTGATGAGTATGAACGAATTAAAGATCGCTATGAATTTTTACAAGAGCAAAGAGATGATTTAACAGAAGCAAAAGAAACATTATTTAATGTCATAAATGAAATGGATCAAGAGATGAAAAGACGTTTTGAAGAAACGTTTTTACAAATTCGCTCACATTTTAGTTCCGTCTTCCAATCCTTGTTTGGTGGAGGAAGAGCTGATTTATTATTAACTGATCCTGATGATTTACTAAATACAGGTGTAGATATTGTCGCTCAACCACCAGGTAAAAAGCTTCAAAATTTAGGATTGCTTTCAGGTGGTGAAAGAGCATTAACAGCAATTGCTCTATTGTTTTCCATTTTAAAGGTTAGACCAGTACCATTTTGTGTTCTTGATGAAGTAGAAGCAGCATTAGATGAAGCTAATGTTCACCGTTTTGCTCAATACTTAAAACGATTTAGTCAAGATACTCAATTTATTGTCATTACCCATCGAAAGGGAACGATGGAACAGGCTCATGTTTTATATGGAGTTACGATGCAGGAATCGGGTGTATCGAAGCTAGTATCAGTTAAGCTTGAAGAAACAAAAGAATTGGTTAAATCATCATGAAAGGGTGATAAATATGAGTTTCTTTAAAAAATTAAAGGAAAAAATTTCACAGCAAACGGACTCTGTGACTCAAAAATTTAAAGAAGGATTAAGTAAAACGAGAAGCTCTTTTTCTGAACGTGTCAATGACATTGTTGCTCGCTATCGAAAGGTAGATGAAGAATTTTTTGAAGAACTCGAAGAAGTCTTAATTACAGCGGATGTAGGTGTTTCAACTGTAATGGAACTAATTGACGAGTTGAAAACGGAGGTTAAACGCCGTAATATTCAAGACCCAAAAGAAGTGAGAGACGTCATTTCAGAAAAGCTCGTTGAAATTTATCAAGGGGATGATAAAGAGCCAAACAGCTTAAATATTGAAGATGGACGATTAAACGTGATTTTATTCGTTGGTGTTAATGGTGTTGGAAAAACAACAACAATTGGAAAGCTGGCACATAAGTTAAAATCAGAAGGGAAGTCTGTATTATTAGCTGCTGGAGATACGTTTAGAGCAGGAGCCATTGAACAGTTAGAAGTATGGGGTGAACGTGTAGGGGTTGATGTCATTAAGCAATCAGCTGGAAGTGACCCAGCTGCTGTCATGTATGATGCTATTCAAGCAGCTCGTGCACGAAATGTCGATATTCTTTTATGCGATACAGCAGGTCGCTTGCAAAATAAAGTTAACTTAATGAAGGAGCTTGAAAAAGTTAAACGAGTAATTGAACGTGAAATTCCTAATGCTCCTCATGAGGTTTTACTAGTTTTAGATGCAACAACTGGACAAAATGCAATGAATCAAGCAAAACAATTTTCAGAGGCAACAAATGTGACAGGTATTGCTTTAACAAAGCTCGATGGAACGGCAAAGGGTGGAATTGTCCTTGCCATTCGTAATGAGCTTCATATTCCAGTTAAATTAGTAGGTTTAGGTGAAAAAATGGACGATCTTCAGCCATTTGATGCAGAACAGTATGTATACGGATTATTTGCCAACCTAGTGGAAGAAGCAGAAGCTTAAATGCTTCTGCTTTTTACGTTAGAGGGGAGATTAAAATATACATTTCGCTACAGGGGGGAGCTTTCCGCGGGCGATCCGCGAGCCTCCTCGTGCAAGAGCACTGCGGGGTCTCGCCAGGCTCGCTTTTCCCGCAGGAGTCGCCGCCTTTCGCTTCATGTAATACAACTTACTAAAAACAATATTTTTTCACAAACCTAATTTTAATAAATTAAAAAACATGTTAAGAAAAAAACTTGACATTAATTAGTCATTTCGATACACTATTATCTTGTAAAGGCATTTCACTTAACAAAGGGAGGGATAGTGATGATGCTCGAAAAAACAACGAGAATGAATTATTTATTTGACTTTTATCAATCGTTGTTAACACAAAAGCAAAAAAGCTATATGTCTTTATATTATTTAGATGATTTCTCCCTTGGTGAAATTGCTGAAGAATTTGAAGTGAGTCGTCAAGCGGTTTATGACAATATTAAAAGAACAGAAGCAATGCTAGAAGAATATGAAGAAAAGCTTGGTCTTCTTAAAAAATTTCAAGAGCGAAAGAAAATTATTGAAAAGCTAAAAAAGTATTTTACAACTGAAGGACAAGACGAGGAAGCTTTCCGTCTTCTTTCTGCTCTTGAAAAATTGGATTAGGAGGCGGCAGAGTATATGGCTTTTGAAGGATTAGCCGACCGACTGCAAAGTACAATTTCAAAAATTCGTGGAAAAGGTAAAGTAACGGAATCTGATGTTAAAGCAATGATGAGGGAAGTCCGTCTTGCTTTACTTGAAGCGGATGTTAACTTTAAGGTTGTTAAAGATTTTATTAAAAAAGTTAGCGAGCGTGCTGTTGGTCAAGAGGTAATGAAAAGTTTAACTCCTGGCCAGCAAGTTATTAAAGTTGTTAAGGAAGAATTAACTGAACTAATGGGTGGAGAACAAAGTAAAATTGCTGTTAGTAATAGACCCCCAACGGTTATTATGATGGTTGGCTTACAAGGTGCTGGTAAAACGACAACAACTGGTAAGCTTGCCAATCTATTGCGTAAAAAATATAACCGTAATCCACTCATGGTTGCAGCTGATATTTATCGACCTGCAGCAATTAAACAGCTCGAAACACTAGGAAAACAGCTGAATATGTCTGTCTTTTCACTTGGAGATCAAGTTAGTCCTGTTGAAATTGCAAAACAAGCAATTGACCAAGCCAAAAAAGAGCATCATGACTATGTCCTTATTGATACGGCTGGTCGACTTCACATTGATGAAGAGCTAATGGATGAATTGAAACAAGTGAAAGAAATAACAAAACCAGATGAAATTTTTCTTGTTGTCGATGCTATGACAGGTCAAGATGCAGTTAATGTTGCGAAAAGCTTCCATGACCAGCTTGGAATTACAGGGGTTGTCTTAACAAAATTAGATGGTGATACACGTGGTGGTGCAGCTTTATCTATCCGCTCTGTAACAGGAACTCCAATTAAGTTTGCTGGTATGGGGGAAAAACTAGATGCACTAGAGCCATTTCATCCAGAACGAATGGCTTCCCGTATACTAGGTATGGGGGATGTGCTAACATTAATTGAAAAAGCTCAAGCTTCCGTTGATGCTGAAAAAGCAAAAGAGCTTGAAGAAAAAATGCGTACTGCGTCCTTTACATTAGATGACTTTTTAGAGCAACTTGGACAAGTGCGCAATATGGGTCCATTAGACGAACTCATTTCTATGCTTCCTGGAGCCAATAAAATAAAAGGGTTAAAGAACATTCAAGTTGATGAAAAACAAATTAGTCATGTTGAAGCGATTATTCGCTCTATGACAAAAGAAGAAAAATTACATCCAGAAATTATCAATGCAAGCCGCAGAAAAAGAATTGCGAAAGGAAGCGGTACATCTGTACAGGAAGTTAATAGACTATTAAAGCAGTTTGACGAAATGAAAAAATTAATGAAACAAATGACAAACATGACAAAGGGAAAAAGAAAAGGGTTTAAATTCCCTTTCATGTAACAATATAATTCTGTTAAGAAAAAAGACTTTACAAACTAATTCAAGACTGATATTATACTATCTTGTTGAAAACATTATGGAGGTGCTTTTATTATGGCAGTTAAAATTCGTTTAAAGCGTATGGGAGCAAAAAAATCTCCTTTCTATCGTATCGTAGTTGCTGATTCTCGTTCTCCACGTGATGGACGTTTCATTGAAACAGTTGGTACTTACAACCCAGTTGCTGAACCAGCTGAAGTGAAAATTGACGAAGAATTAGCTCTTAAATGGTTACAAAATGGTGCAAAACCATCTGATACTGTTCGTAACCTTTTCTCTAAGCAAGGTATTATGGAGAAATTCCACAACTTAAAAAACAATAAATAATGAATGTGGTTCAAATGGAACAATTAATTTCAACGATTGCAAAAGCACTTGTTGACAATCCGGATGAAGTCTTTGTGGACAAAAGAGAAGAAAAAAATGAAATCATTTATACACTTAAAGTTCATCAAGACGACATCGGAAAAGTAATTGGGAAGCAAGGAAGAATTGCTAAAGCGATTCGAACTGTTGTTTATGCAGCAGGAAATCAATCAACAAAACGAGTATTTTTAGAGATTAATGATTAAAAAAGGTGAGGGAATGAAAACCTCGCCTTTTTTTACACTTTATATTTCGATATGATAGCTATAAGACGGAGATTTACTCCTCGAAATGGGATATAAATGCATGAGGAGGAGAGTCATGAAAATTCTTCATCCAATTACGGTCAAGCAAATTTTAACAGAAAAGAGCAAAGAGAAGCTGTTGCAAAAATTTTTAAAGAAGAAGCAGCAACTCGAGCGCGAATGTGATCAACTCTATTTTCAATTAAAGAAAATAGAAAAAGTAAAATCGAATCGCTTATTAGTATCACAATATAAAAATGAGATAGAAAAGAGAAAGGAAAAAATTAAATTAACAGAGTTTCAGCTTGAACAAATACATATTCTTCCTCTTGGAAGTGAATTAAAAGAAACTGAGGTCAATGGTATCATTGAAGTAAAAGAGGGAGATAATTGGGAAGAAATCATGAAAGAACGAATTATCGTCATTAAAGATGGAATTGTACAAGAAATCCGCTGAGGTGATCGATATGTCAGAAAATTGGTTTAATGTTGGGAAAATTGTCAATACACATGGGATTCGAGGTGAAGTCCGCGTTATTTCCAAAACCGATTTTCCAGACGAGCGTTATAAGCTTGGTAATAAGCTTTATATCTTTCAACAAGGAAAAGAACCAATTGAAGTTATCGTTAAATCGAGACGAAAGCACAAAAATTTCGATTTATTATCATTTGAAGGATTTGAATCCATCAATGATGTTGAAAGGTTTAAGGGTTCAATATTAAAGGTTCCCAAAAATCAACTGGGAGAGCTAGAAGAAGGAGAATATTATTTTCATGAAATTATTGGGTGTACCGTTTGGACGGAAGAAGGAACAGAGGTTGGTTTCATTAAAGAGATATTAACTCCTGGTGCCAACGATGTATGGGTCATCAAAAGAAAGGGACAGAAAGATGCACTTGTTCCGTATATTGAAGATGTCGTTAAAGCAATTGATGTGAAAGAGAAAAAAGTTATCATTTCACCAATGGAAGGAATATTAGAATGATGAAAATTGATGTGTTAACCCTTTTTCCTGAAATGTTTCACGGTGTCTTAAATGAATCCATCTTAAAAAAAGCGCAAGAGAAAGAAGCAGTTTCGATTGATGTCATTAATTTCCGTTCATTTTCTACGAATAAACATCAAACAGTTGATGACTATCCATATGGTGGAGGAGCGGGAATGGTATTAACACCACAACCTATTTATGATGCCGTTGACCATGTGAAACAAAAACACGGCTCAAAGAATCCTAGAATTATTCTTTTTTGCCCACAAGGCGAAACATATAATCAAAAAAAAGCAGAACAGCTTGCTAAAGAAGAACACCTTATCATGATTTGTGGACATTATGAGGGGTATGATGAAAGAATTCGCCACCTTGTAACAGATGAAATATCTATCGGGGATTTTGTCTTAACAGGTGGTGAGCTTGCTTCTATGATTGTTATTGATAGTGTGGTTCGTCTTCTACCTGGTGTTCTCGGAAAAGAGGAATCTCATGAACAAGATTCTTTCACAACGGGATTGCTTGAACACCCACATTATACACGTCCACGAGAATTTAGAGGATTGAAGGTTCCGGATGTTCTATTAAGTGGAAATCATCAAAAGATTGCTGAATGGAGAGAAAAAGAGTCTATAAGAAGAACATTTTTAAGAAGACCTGATTTACTCGAGCATTATTCACTAACAGAAAAGCAGAAAAAATGGCTAGAAGAGCTAAAAAATAAGCAGTAATATCTTGCATCCATATATTCATTATGGTATGATACTGGTTGTGACTAAGACAGCGGGTCTTAGTGGAAAACGATGTTCCGCTGCAATGAACGAACTGCATGAGCATCTGTTGGAAGGAGTTGAAAACGATGCAACATATCATCGAAGAAATCACTAAAGAACAACTACGTACTGATTTACCTGAATTCCGTCCTGGGGATACAGTTCGTGTTCATGTAAAAGTTATTGAAGGTTCTCGCGAGCGTATCCAGGTATTTGAAGGTGTAGTGATTAAGCGTCGTGGTGGCGGAATTAGCGAAACATTTACAGTTCGTAAAGTTTCTTACGGCGTAGGTGTTGAGCGTACATTCCCATTACACACACCAAAAATTGCAAAAATTGAAGTTGTTCGTCGTGGTAAAGTACGTCGTGCTAAGCTTTACTACTTACGCAACCTTCGCGGTAAAGCAGCTCGTATTAAAGAAAGATAATCATTTACTTAAACAAAGGAGCTTGTTCGATGTAACAAGCTCCTTTTTCCATGTTTTGGTTTCTTTTGTATATTCTCTGATAAATTTTATTGATAAAAATCGTGAGACTCCTACGAGAAAAGAGAGCAATATAACAAATGTTTACAATAACCTATAAGAGAGCTTTTGTAAAAAAACGATATGTATTAAAATAATATTTACCAATAAAAATAAAAGGGTATGAGAGAAAAAGGTGTGTGAAATAGGATGGCGAGAAAAAAGAATGAATTTTTAGAATGGTTAAAGGCATTAGCCATTGCGATTGTTCTAGCAATAGTAATTCGGACCTTCTTCTTTGCTCCAATTGTTGTAGATGGACAGTCGATGATGCCGACATTAAATCATCAAGACCGAATGATTGTTAACAAAATTGGGACGAAAATCGGGAATATTGAACGGTTCGATATTGTTGTATTCCATGCAACGGAAGATAAGGATTACATAAAACGTGTGATTGGGTTACCTGGCGATCATATCGAATATAAAAACGATACACTTTATATTAATGGAGAGCCTTATGAGGAGCCATATCTAGAAGATTATAAAAAACAAGTTATTGATGGTCCATTAACGGAATCCTTTAAGCTAGAGGATATAATTGGTCAAAAAACAATTCCAGAAGGAGAAATTTTTGTTATGGGAGATAACCGCAGATATAGCAAAGATTCTCGCCACATTGGGACTGTTCCAATAGAAGAAGTAATGGGAACAACGAATTTAGTGTATTGGCCATTATCGGACTTTGGACTTGTAGAGTAATGAAAGTAGGTGATGTAGCATGACTATTCAATGGTTTCCTGGACATATGGCCAAAGCAAGAAGAGAAGTAACCGAAAAATTAAAACTAATTGATATCGTGTATGAATTAGTTGATGCAAGAATTCCACTTTCATCAAGAAATCCAATGATAGATGAAATTATTTCGAACAAACCACGTATCGTATTGTTAAATAAAGCTGACATGGCGGATGAAAAAATAACAAAGAGCTGGTTAGAATATTTTCAGAATCAAAATATAGAAGCAATCGCCATTGATGCCCAAAAAGGTACAGGTTTAAAAAAAATTACTGATTTATCAAAACAATTGTTACAGGAAAAATTTAATAAAATGAAGCAGAAGGGGATTAAGCCAAGAGCAATACGTGCATTAATCGTAGGGATTCCGAATGTTGGGAAATCAACATTAATTAATCGTCTTGCGAAAAGAAATATAGCGAAAACGGGTGATCGCCCTGGTATTACGAAAGCACAGAGTTGGATTAAAGTCGGAAAAGAATTAGAGCTATTAGACACACCTGGTATATTATGGCCGAAATTTGAAGATCAAGAGATTGGTTTAAAATTAGCTACAACAGGTGCAATTAAAGATGAAATTTTAAATCTACAAGATGTAGCTGTATTTGCTTTACAATATTTAATTGAGCATTATCCTGATCGTTTAAAAGAACGCTATCAATTCGATTCTTTTTCCGAAAATATTGTAGATATATTTGACCATATTGGAAAAAAACGTGGTTGTTTGATGTCAGGTGGATTTATCGATTATGATAAAACGGCAGAGCTCATCATTCGTGAATTAAGAACTTTAAAGCTTGGCCGCATTACGTTTGAAAAACCAGATATGGAATAAAGATGGGGCTGTCCGATAAGTCCCTAAAATAAAACACGAGGAGAAAAAACACGCTTTTTTTTTAATAATTACAGGACCTGTAATGGAGATTGGTTGATTGAAATGAAGGTGGCGGCTATCCTTTAGGGAACACGAGCCGAAGACCCCATATACGAGCTTGCGAGTCGAGTAGGCTGATAGAAAAGCGAAGGCGACTGCCCAGCGTCGTACGAACGGGAGACTCTCCCGTACTGAGATAAAGGAGATACCGCGAGGAACGAGCGGATGTCGACTTATCGTAGGGGAGGGAGAGAATCGTTCGCTAGACGCTAGGAGCCGGAGCTGGACAGGCCGTGCCCGCCGAAAGCGTCCGCCACCGAAATGAAATTTAATTTACTATGAAAGGGGCCGTACTTTTTGGACAGCCCCGTCTTATTTATATACCAGAATTTATATCATTTTTACGAAGGAATTAATCTATACATATTGTCATTTGATGTCTAGCAAAAAACGCCATCGTCTTGGATCGCTTCGGCCCTGCTGTGGCGGCGTAGGTCCTCTTCGCAGGTCCTAAAGCGCCCTTCGCCTAAGGACTTGCGCTTTGTGCTTTTCTTATTTGAGAACAAAACTGATATAGTGGGAGAAAGGAGAAATATTTGAAAAGATGTCTAACTTGACAACAAAAGAAATTGAAGCAAAACTAAAATACATAGAAGACCCTAATGACCCCTTTTTAAAAGAATGTGAACAAGATCATCGTAAAACCGTTCAAACTATAGTAAAAAGATGGTTTAAGCAATATGAACAAAAGGAGCATTTAATAAACGAATTTGAACGGATGAGTATATATGAAAATCAACTAAGGAAACAAGGATACAAACATATAGCAGGTATTGACGAAGTAGGAAGAGGTCCCTTAGCTGGTCCAGTAGTCGCTGCTTGTGTTATTTTACCAGAGGATTTTGTTTTACTCGGCTTAACAGATTCTAAAAAAATATCCGAACAAAAAAGAGAAGAATTTTTTGAAGTGATTCAGGAAAAAGCTTTAGATATTGGAATTGGTTTTGCTTCTGCAGAAGAAATCGATCAATGGAATATATATGAGGCAACCAAAATTGCTATGAAACGGTCATTGAATGACTTAAAAATCTATAAGCCAGACTATTTATTGATTGATGCTATGAAACTATCAATCAACATTCCAGAGAAATCTATTGTAAAAGGAGATGCCAATAGCATTTCTATTGCGGCGAGCTCGATTGTAGCAAAGGTAACGAGGGATCGATATATGAAAAAACTTTCAGAAAAGTACCCACATTATGGATTTGAAAACCATATGGGATATGGGACTAAACATCATCTTGATGCATTAAAGATATATGGTGTTACAAAAGAACACCGAAAATCGTTTACACCAGTTAAAAATATTTTGCTAAATCCAAATGGTGATAAGCATGGAACTGAATAGAATGAATCAAAATTCTTTTTTTTCTTTATCTGACCGTTTTTCGAAAAATAAAGTAAAATTCCATGATGGACAATTAATTACAGGGAGAATTTTGCGCTTTTTACCAGAGGGAAATGCTTTATTGAAAATAGGGCAACAAACATTAACAGCTCAGCTTGAAACGACTGTAAAAGCATTAGACCAATATTGGTTTCAAGTCATCATGTCGAACAATCGATTAAAATTAAAAGTATTAAATAATGAAAATCAAAAAAATAAACCACTTTCGGAGCAAATTTTATTGTTTCATCGCCTTGAACCGTCAAATGAAGCTATAAAACTTGTTAAAAAGCTTATGAAAGAAAATATTCCATTTACGAAAACACAGCTGTCAGATGCTGTTATTTGGTTACAAGAATCTTCTAAACTCAAAAATTTTTATTCATTAGACATGAAAATGGAAGTGCTTTCCTTTCTGATAAAGCAAAAATGGCCGTTAACTAAAGAAATTGTTCATTCTCTGTTAACGGTCTATCGTAAAGAAACGATTTCTGAAGATTTTTCCATATTATTAAAATGGCTTAATTCTCAAGAAAACCTTTCACCAACACTATCTCAACTAAAAAATGTCTTAAATCAACTCTATAAATTATCGCTATCTTTACATGATGATAACAATTTTCAGCAAACAAATGAAGATGTGCACAAAGGTATCTTTCAATTTCAAAGTGAAGAAACGACAATAAAAAGTCAGTTGAATCTTTCTACTATCAATCTTGATCTTATACTACCTAATGATGTCAAAATCATGTTAAAGCAAATGATGACTCTTTTAGGTCTTTCGTATGAACAATTGTTAAAAAACGGAGAAAAATCACAAATAGAAGAAATGATCAAACACTCATTAAAACCTCTTTTAATAAGCGCTACAGATGAAGTGTCAGATGCTAATATAAAAGAACAAATCCAGACGATTATTAACCGTTTAAATGCCCAAGCGCTATTATCCTCTCAACTTGGACCTGTTGATCATTTCTTTTTACAATGGCCACTACAAATTCGTCAATTGTTAACAGATTTCTCATTATCGATTTATGGTAAAAAGAAACAGAGTGGTGAAATTGACCCTAATTTTTGTCGAATCGTGTTTGATTTAAATCTTCCAAACGTTGAAGAGATTATTGTTGATATCCTCATTCAAAATAAAATCATGAAAGTAACTATATTTAATGATATCGTTACAAATGAAGATGTTAATAGATTTATAGATGAATTACGCGAACGATTAGACTATTTAAACTTTTATTTATCTAGCATTTCCGTTAAATCAATCAATAGAGAAAAGCATGAAAAAAATATAAAAGACATGCTAGAGCATACATCCTATCAAAAGGTGGATTTTAAAATATGAGTCATTCTGAGGAAGTGAAAAAAGCTGTTGCTTTAAGATATGATCAAGATCAAGATGAGGCACCAAAAGTTATTGCAAAAGGTGAGGGTAATATAGCAAAATCGATTGTTGAAATAGCATCAAGCAATCAAATACCCATTCAAAAAGATGAATCTTTGGTTGAATTATTAAGCCAAGTCGAGTTAAATGAAAAAATTCCAGAAGAGTTGTATGGAGTCGTTGCAGAATTATTTGCATTTATTTATCGACTCGACCAAGAGAAAAATAAATAATCTTAGATAAATATTATTATTTTAATAAAATAAATAAATCGACTGCGTTTTTCTATAGAACGGTAGACAATAAACAAACTATTTTATAAAATGAAAGCGCAGTCTATTTTTTTCTGGCATTTTTATGGTCAGAAAAATTTAATTTTTCGTACATATGATAGGAGGATGGGATATGAATATCCATGAGTACCAAGGAAAAGAAATCCTCAGAAAATATGGGGTAACGGTTCCGAATGGAAAAGTAGCTTTTACTGTTGATGAAGCAGTGGAAGCAGCAAAAGAACTTGGAACAGATGTAGTAGTAGTCAAAGCACAAATCCATGCAGGAGGTCGCGGTAAAGCTGGTGGGGTAAAAGTGGCCAAAAGCTTGGATGAAGTCCGTGAGTATGCAAATGAACTTTTAGGTAAGACACTTGTTACACATCAAACAGGACCTGAAGGAAAAGAAGTCAAACGTTTACTCATTGAAGAAGGCTGTGACATTAAGAAAGAATACTATGTTGGCTTAGTCCTTGACCGTGCTACTTCTCGTATCGTATTAATGGCATCTGAAGAAGGCGGTACAGAAATTGAAGAGGTAGCAGCTAAAACACCTGAGAAAATCTTTAAAGAATACATTGATCCAGCAGTTGGATTACAAGGTTTCCAAGCCCGCCGAATTGCCTTTAATATTAATATTCCAAAAGAACTTGTTGGACAAGCGGTTAAATTTATGATGGGTCTATACCAAGTATTTGTAGAAAAAGATTGCTCAATTGCTGAAATTAACCCGCTTGTTGTGACAGGCGATGGAAAGGTAATGGCGCTTGATGCCAAATTAAATTTTGATGCAAACGCTTTATATCGTCAAAAAGATGTTTTAGAATATCGTGATTTAGATGAAGAAGATCCAAAGGAAATCGAAGCATCTAAATATGATTTAAGCTATATCTCACTTGACGGAAATATCGGATGTATGGTAAACGGTGCAGGTCTAGCAATGGCAACAATGGATATCATTAAATATTATGGTGGAGAACCTGCCAATTTCTTAGATGTAGGCGGCGGTGCTACTGCAGAAAAAGTTACGGAAGCTTTTAAAATCATTTTATCTGATGAAAACGTTAAAGGAATTTTCGTTAACATCTTCGGTGGAATCATGAAATGTGATGTTATTGCTCAAGGTGTCGTAGAAGCAACAAAACAAGTTGGGTTAACTATTCCACTTGTTGTACGTCTTGAAGGTACGAATGTTGAATTAGGTAAGAAGATTTTAGAAGAGTCTGGGTTAAACATTACTTCTGCAGAATCTATGGCAGACGGCGCACAAAAAATTGTTTCATTAGTAAAGTAAGAAAGGCAGGGGACTATAAATGAGCGTATTTATTAATAAAGATACGAAAGTCATTGTTCAAGGGATTACAGGTTCGACAGCTTTATTCCATACAAAACAAATGCTTGAATATGGTACGAAAATTGTAGGTGGTGTAACACCTGGGAAAGGTGGCACTGAAGTAGAAGGAGTACCTGTATTCAATACAGTTGAGGAAGCTGTAAAAGCAACAGGTGCTAATGCTTCTGTTATTTACGTACCTGCACCTTTTGCAGCAGATGCAATTATGGAAGCAGTAGATGCTGAGCTTGATTTAGTTATCTGTATTACGGAGCATATCCCAGTTTTAGACATGGTTAAAGTTAAAAAATATATGGAAGGAAAGAAAACTCGTCTAGTTGGCCCGAACTGTCCTGGTGTAATTACTCCTGGTGAGTGTAAAATCGGTATTATGCCTGGATATATTCATACAAAAGGACATGTAGGTGTTGTATCTCGTTCTGGTACATTAACATATGAAGCGGTTCATCAGCTTTCCCAAGCTGGTATTGGTCAATCCACAGCAGTTGGTATCGGTGGAGACCCAGTTAATGGAACAAACTTCATTGATGTATTAAAAGCATTTAACGAAGACCCAGAAACTCATGCTGTTATTATGATTGGTGAAATCGGTGGAACAGCTGAGGAAGAAGCCGCATTATGGATTAAAGAAAATATGACAAAACCTGTTGTTGGATTTATCGGAGGACAAACAGCACCTCCAGGAAAACGTATGGGACATGCTGGTGCCATTATTTCAGGAGGTAAAGGAACAGCTGCTGAAAAAATTAAAGTGATGAATGAATGCGGAATTAAAGTAGCTGAAACACCTTCTGTTATGGGTGAAACATTAATTTCAGTCTTAAAAGAAAAAGGCTTATACGAAAAATGTAAAACACACTAATTTTTATTTATAGAGGCATAGCCTGATGAGGAGCGGAGTTACCTAATGGGTAATGAGCATCCGAAGAAGTGGAGTAAAAAAGAATGCAAGTGTTTGTCATAGTATGAAGAGGCATAGCCATTAAGGCTATCCTCTTTACTGCTAAATAACTAAAAAATTCATAATTTAAAAAATATAAAAAAGGAGTGTATTCCAATTAATTGTAACGAAAACCTAATGAAGCTCGTTCACTGTCAAGGAGCTACTAATAGAATTGTATTGAAACTACTAGATTTTGATCCTTCCTTAAAAAACTTATCCAAATTATCCTCACTTGACCTTTCATCTATTACAAATATCCCATTAAAAAAAGCAACTCTTCTTTTGAAACAGTTTCATCAAATAAATAGTTATAACCTTATTCAAATGTATGAACGAAAACAAATTTCACTCATTTCTATCCTTGATTCACGATATCCCCCTTATTTAAGGCATATTTCTAATCCACCTGTCGTATTGTTTTGTAAAGGTGATTTAAGTATATTACAAAATAAACGTATGATTAGTGTAGTCGGAACGAGAAAAGCTTCAAAATATGGCTATCAAATCGTTCAGTATATTGTAAAACCATTAGTTAATGAAAATTGGGTTATAATAAGTGGACTGGCTAGAGGAATTGACACATTTGCACATCGTGTGGCCGCTTCTGAAAAGGGAAGAACAATAGCTGTTATCGCTGGTGGATTTGATCATTTATATCCTAAGGAAAATCAAAATTTAGCCAAAATGATATCCACTAAACATTTATTAATTTCAACATATCCGCCATATATGAAACCAGAGAGATGGATGTTTCCTGAAAGAAATCGTATTATCAGTGGTTTAAGCTTAGGTACATTAGTTGTTCAAGCTTCGAAAAAAAGTGGTTCACTGATTACTGCCCAATTTGCATTGGAACAAGGTAGAGAGGTATTTACTGTCCCGGCTTCTGTATTAAGTGATGATTTTTCAGGGAATATAGATCTAATACGAGATGGTGCTACTATCGTATCTTCTTACAAAGACATTACAGAGTGCCTTATGCCGATAATTGAAGAATAAAATTTAAGATAGTAAATGAATAACATTATAAAAAATGGAAATAAAATGATATGATAAAACATCATAAATAACAAAAATTGAAGGGATTTGACCATTTCTATCGAAAAAACTTAGGTAAGCATTTTCAAAAAAATTAATATCATGTTTGACAAAGTTAAGAAGAATATTTAATAATAGTGGAGATTTCTATTCTAAAATCTTGTTTTCGTAGCAATATTAATATAAACTTTTCCATGCGTTTTATCAATTGATTATATGTAGATTATACAGAGAGAGAAAACCTCTTAAGGAGGAAGTATTACATGTCGGACTATTTAGTCATAGTAGAATCACCTGCAAAAGCAAAAACGATTGAACGATATTTAGGAAAAAAGTATAAAGTAAAGGCTTCTATGGGGCATGTTCGCGATTTGCCGAAAAGTCAAATGGGGGTTGATATTGAACAAAATTTTGAACCGAAATATATAACAATTCGGGGAAAAGGTCCTGTATTAAAGGAATTAAAAAGTGCTGCAAAAAAAGCTAAAAAGATATTTCTTGCAGCCGACCCTGACAGGGAAGGAGAAGCAATAGCTTGGCATTTAGCTCATAGTTTAGATATAGATATAAATTCTGATTGTCGTGTCGTATTTAATGAAATTACAAAAGATGCGATAAAAGAATCTTTTAAACACCCGAGATCCATTAACATGGATTTAGTTGATGCCCAGCAAGCTCGTCGAGTACTAGACCGCCTTGTTGGTTACAATATAAGCCCTTTATTATGGAAAAAAGTAAAAAAGGGATTGAGCGCTGGCCGTGTTCAATCTGTTGCCGTTCGATTAATTATTGAAAGGGAAAATGAAATTAAAAACTTTAAACCAGAGGAATATTGGTCAATTAATGCTGAATTTTTAAAAGGGAAAGAAGTTTTTGAAGCGAGCTTTTACGGCATAGGTGGCAAAAAGAAGGAGCTAAAATCTGAGGAAGATGTACAAGAAATATTAAACCAAATTGATGGAAATAAATTTAACATAACAAAAGTTACGAAAAAAGAAAGAAAACGAAACCCTTCTCCTCCTTTTACAACATCATCATTACAACAAGAAGCAGCACGTAAATTAAATTTTAGAGCGAAAAAGACAATGATGATAGCACAACAGCTTTATGAGGGCATTGACCTAGGTAAAGAAGGAACAGTTGGTCTTATAACATATATGAGAACTGATTCAACAAGGATTTCAGGTTCGGCAAAAAATGAAGCGTCCAATTACATTGAGCAAAACTTTGGGACAGAATACACTTTAAAACAGGACAGAAAGACGAAAAATACAAATAATGCTCAAGATGCACATGAAGCGATTCGTCCTACATCTGTATTTCGTGAACCGAATTCATTAAAGGAATATTTGACAAGAGATCAACTAAGGTTATATAAGCTAATTTGGGAACGTTTTATAGCAAGCCAAATGACACCAGCGATTTTAGATACAATGAGTGTTGATATTGAAAACAATGGAGTTTTATTTAGAGCAAACGGATCAAAAATAAAATTCCCTGGCTTTATGAAAGTATATGTGGAAGGTAAAGATGATGAAGTTGAGGAAAAGAATCGACTTCTTCCAAACTTAGTAGAAGGTGAGGAAGTATTATCAAAAGAAATATCACCCGAACAACACTTTACCCAACCTCCTCCACGTTATACGGAAGCGAGACTCGTAAAAACATTAGAAGAATTAGGTATTGGTAGACCTTCTACATATGCACCGACGCTTGATACGATCCAACGACGTGGTTATGTAGCTCTTGAAAATAAACGATTTGTTCCAACAGAGCTAGGAGAAATTGTTCACGAGCTCATGATTGATTTCTTCCCAGAAATTTTAGATGTTGAATTTACAGCTAAAATGGAACATGAGTTAGATGAAGTTGAAGATGGAAAAGTAAATTGGGTGAAAATAATTGATGAATTTTATCAAGAGTTTGTAAAACGTTTGAAAAAAGCTGAAGATGAAATGGAAAAAGTCGAAATAAAAGATGAATATGCTGGTGTTGATTGCGATGTTTGCAAAAGCCCTATGGTTTACAAAATGGGTCGGTATGGTAAATTTATGGCTTGTTCAAACTTCCCAGAGTGTCGAAATACAAAACCAATTGTGAAGGAAATTGGTGTTACATGTCCAAAGTGTCATAAAGGAAGTATCGTTGAACGTAAATCGAAAAAGCGTCGCGTATTTTTTGGATGTGATCGTTATCCAGATTGCGACTTTGTATCATGGGATAAACCAATTGCAAGAAAATGTCCAAAATGTGAAGGAATGCTTGTCGAAAAACGTTTGAAAAAGGGCATGCAAGTTCAATGTGTTCAATGTGATTATAAAGAAGAGCCTCAACAATAATCGGTGAGCAAGGTCTTTCGCTCACCTTCTCTTTTGGTTTTACTTTTTAATTATTTGAACAGATTTACTCTTCTCACAAACGAAAACATGGATATAAACAGCATCGTTAGAATTGGAGGAACAACAATGTCAGAACAGATTGTAAAAGTTATTGGAGCAGGCCTTGCAGGAAGTGAAGCTGCATGGCAATTAGCAAAACGTGGCATAAAGGTACATTTATATGAAATGCGTCCAAAAAAACAAACGCCGGCGCATCATACAGATAAATTTGCAGAACTTGTATGTAGTAACTCCTTACGAGCTAACTCGTTAACAAATGCAGTAGGGGTTTTAAAAGAAGAAATGCGAAAGCTTGATTCTGTCATTATTTCTTCCGCAGATGACTGTCAAGTACCTGCAGGAGGTGCACTTGCAGTAGACCGTCATGAATTTGCACAAAACGTAACAGATCGGGTTAAAGGACATCCAAATGTTACCGTTTTTCATGAAGAAGTTACAGAAATTCCAGATGGCCCAACGATTATTGCAACAGGACCTTTAACATCAAAGGCTCTTTCAGAAAAATTACGTGAACTGACTGGAGAAGATTACTTATATTTTTATGATGCAGCTGCACCAATTGTAGAGAAAGAAAGCATTAATATGGATAAAGTATATTTAAAATCTAGATATGATAAAGGTGAAGCAGCTTATTTAAACTGCCCAATGACAGAACAAGAGTTTAACCAATTTTATAATGCTTTGGTAAATGCCGAAACAGTTCCATTAAAGGAATTCGAAAAAGAAATCTTTTTTGAAGGCTGTATGCCAATTGAAGTGATGGCCAAGCGTGGTAAAAAAACCTTACTATTTGGACCAATGAAACCAGTTGGCCTTGAAAATCCAAAAACAGGGGAAAGACCTTTTGCCGTTGTTCAGCTAAGACAGGATGATGCAGCTGGCACTCTATATAATATTGTTGGTTTTCAAACCCATTTAAAATGGGGACCTCAAAAAGAAATTATTCGCATGATTCCAGGGTTAGAAAATGCAGAAATTGTTCGTTATGGTGTTATGCACCGAAATACGTTCATTAACTCTCCAAAGCTTTTAAAGCCTACATATCAATATAAAGAACGTAACGATTTATTTTTTGCTGGACAAATGACAGGAGTAGAAGGTTATGTAGAATCTGCTGCTTCTGGTTTAATAGCTGGAATTAATGCGGCTCATTTCGTATTAGGAAAAGAATTAATCGTCTTTCCAAAAGAAACAGCAATCGGAAGTATGGCAAATTACATAACTTCTGCGAATCCTAACAATTTCCAACCAATGAATGCTAACTTTGGATTATTTAAGGAATTACCTACTAAAATCAAAAATAAACAAGAACGTAATACCGCTTATGCTAATCGAGCAATTGAAACAATTCAAAAAATTTTGAAAAAATTATAGAAATCGATTGCAAGGGCGAAGGAAAATATGGTAACATTTAAAAGCCCTTGCGAGGTGATACTTTGAAAAATGTTAAGAAATATTTAAATTTATTCGTGGAATATTTACAAATTGAGAAAAATTATTCACAATATACAATTGTGAATTATGTTCATGATATTCACGATTTTTTCTCTTTTATGAAAGAGGAGGGAATTGAGAAACTAAAAGACGTAGATTATGCAATCATTCGAATCTACCTAACAAATCTTTATAAGAAAAATTTTTCAAGGAAAACAATATCACGTAAAATTTCTAGTTTAAGAAGCTTTTATAAATATTTACTTAGAGAAAAAGTAGTAAAAGAAAACCCATTTGCTTTAGTATTTTTTCCGAAAAAAGAACAAAAATTACCGAACGTTTTATTTAAAGAAGAAATTGACAAGCTGTTTTCTATTTCTGATTTAAGTGAACCGCTCGGTCAACGTGATCAAGCATTGCTTGAAATTTTATACGGAACAGGCATACGTGTTAGTGAGTGTTGTCAAATTCAATTATCAGATTTGGACTTATTCGTTGGTACTGTGCTTGTTCACGGAAAAGGAAATAAACAGCGGTATGTACCTTTTGGAAGCTATGCCCAAGATGCATTAGAGCTCTACTTAAATAATGGGCGCAAAATGTTAATAGAAAAGTTACCAGATGGTGAAAAGCATTCGTATTTGTTTGTGAATCACCGTGGAAAGCCGTTAACTGTTCGCGGAGTTCGTTATATTATTAATAACTTATTAAAGCGGGCAGCAACAACGATACATATAAGCCCCCATACGTTTCGGCATACATTTGCGACCCATTTATTAAATGAAGGAGCAGATATGCGAAGTGTTCAAGAGCTATTAGGTCATGAACATCTCTCCTCTACACAAGTGTACACACATGTAACGAAAGATCACTTGCGAAAAATTTATTTGTCCCATCATCCAAGGGCATAGGGAAAAGTAAGGGAGGCCATTAAAATGGAAAAATTTCATGCAACGACGATATTTGCTATCCACCATAATGATCAGTGTGCGATGGCAGGAGACGGTCAAGTAACATTTGGAAATGCAGTTGTAATGAAACATACCGCTAGGAAGGTTCGTAAGTTATTTAACGGGAAAGTTTTAGCAGGCTTTGCAGGATCCGTAGCAGATGCTTTTACATTATTTGAAATGTTTGAGGCGAAATTAGAAGAGTATAATGGGAATTTACAAAGGGCTGCTGTAGAGCTTGCAAAAGAGTGGCGTAGCGATAAAGTTTTAAGAAGACTTGAAGCTATGCTTATAGTGATGAATCAAGAACATTTGCTACTCGTTTCAGGAACAGGTGAGGTAATTGAACCTGATGACGGAATTTTGGCGATTGGTTCTGGTGGAAATTATGCTCTTTCAGCAGGTAGAGCTTTAAAGCGCTATGCTGGTGATCATATGTCAGCAAAAGAGATTGCCGAATCTGCCTTAAAAATTGCCGGAGAAATTTGTGTTTACACAAATGAGAACATTATTGTCGAAGAGTTGTAAAATGAAGGGGGCTTTTAATATATGAATGATCAACTTACTCCTAGACAAATTGTTGACCGTCTTGATCAGTATATCGTCGGGCAAAAGGATGCCAAAAAGGCTGTTGCAGTCGCCTTAAGAAATCGATATCGCCGAACATTATTACAAGAAAATATTCGAGAAGAAGTTGTTCCTAAAAATATTTTAATGATTGGTCCAACCGGTGTCGGAAAAACAGAAATTGCACGTAGAATTGCAAAATTAGTTGGAGCACCTTTTGTAAAGGTAGAGGCAACGAAATTTACAGAGGTTGGATATGTCGGACGTGACGTAGAATCGATGGTTCGAGACCTTGTAGAAACTTCCGTTCGTATTGTAAAGGAAGAAAAAATGCAAGATGTTAGAGCCCAAGCTGAAGAAAATGCCAATAAGCGAATTATTGAGCTAATTGTTCCAAGTAAGAAAAAAAATCAGGCTTACAAAAATCCATTTGAAATGCTATTTGGGGCAAATCAACAGCCAGAGACAACCTCAACGAATTCACAAGATGAATTAACTATAGCTGAAAAACGTCGAGAAATAGCTCAAAAATTAGCTCAAGGTAAATTGGAAGATTATGAAGTAACGGTTGAAATCGAAGAGCAGCAGCCTTCTATGTTTGACTTATTACAGGGCTCTGGTATTGAGCAAATGGGAATTAATATGCAGGATGCCCTATCAAGCTTAATGCCAAAAAAGAAAAAGAAGAGAAAATTGAAAGTAAAAGATGCTCGAAAAGTGTTACTTAATGAAGAAGCTCAAAAGCTTATTGACATGGATGAAGTAACACAAATTGCCCTTGAGAGAGCTGAGCAATCAGGGATTATTTTTATAGATGAAATCGATAAAATTGCTAAGTCTAATACAAATAGCTCCTCTCAAGATGTTTCAAGAGAGGGAGTGCAGCGTGATATCTTGCCAATTGTAGAAGGGTCAACAGTTGTAACGAAATATGGTTCAGTTAAAACCGATCATATTTTATTTATTGCAGCTGGAGCCTTTCATATGGCAAAGCCTTCGGATTTGATTCCTGAATTGCAGGGTCGTTTTCCTATTCGTGTCGAACTTAATAAGCTTACTGTTAAAGATTTCGTTCGAATCCTGATCGAACCTGATAATGCCCTTTTAAAGCAATATAAGGCATTGTTGGAAACAGAAGGTATACAATTAGAATTTTCTGACGATGCTATTCGTAAGATAGCAGAAGTCGCTTTTCAAGTAAATCAGGATACGGATAATATAGGTGCGAGAAGATTGCATACGATCTTAGAAAAGCTATTAGAGGATTTACTATTTGAAGCATCTGATATTAATTTAGAAAAAGTTGTGATTACACCACAATATGTAGAAGAAAAGTTAGGAACCATTGTAAAGAACAAAGATTTAAGTCAATTTATTCTTTGAGTTTAACATATTATTACAATTAAATATTAGGAGGACTAACAATGACATTATTAGAAAAAACACGTAAAATTAATGCGATGTTACAAAAAGCAGCTGGTAAACCAGTAAACTTTAAAGAGATGGCAGAAACTTTAAGTGAAGTAATTGAAGCAAATATTTTTGTTGTTAGCCGTCGTGGTAAGTTACTTGGATTTGGTATTAATAAACAAATTGAAAATGAACGAATGAAAAAAATGTTAGAAGACCGTCAATTTCCAGAAGAATATACAAAAAATTTATTTAACATTACAGAAACATCACCTAACTTAGATGTTTATAGTGAATATACTGCTTTCCCTGTTGAGAATCGTGATTTATTTAAAAATGGTTTTACAACAATTGTACCTATTAACGGTGGTGGAGAACGTCTAGGTACTTTAATTTTAGCCCGTTTAGCAAATCAGTTTAATGATGATGATTTAATTCTTGCTGAATATGGTGCAACCGTTGTTGGAATGGAGATTCTACGTGAAAAAGCTGAAGAAATTGAAGAAGAAGCTCGTAGTAAAGCGGTTGTTCAAATGGCGATTAGCTCCTTATCATACAGTGAATTAGAAGCTATTGAACATATTTTTGAAGAACTAGATGGTAATGAAGGGCTTTTAGTTGCAAGTAAAATTGCAGATCGTGTTGGTATTACTAGATCGGTTATTGTCAATGCATTACGTAAACTTGAAAGTGCGGGTGTTATTGAATCCCGCTCACTTGGAATGAAGGGTACTTACATTAAAGTATTAAATGATAAGTTTTTAGTTGAACTTGAAAAATTAAAAAACCATTAATATTAATTTAAAGCTTTGTAAATATAAAACGGACTGTCACATGATGTCGATGTGAAACAGTCCGTTTTTTTTCATAAATAAATAGGACATAAGTCCAATACTCCTATCATTTGTTCATATTTACTATTGTATACATATATTCCCTTGAACACTTAAATCCTTATTGCTCTTAGGGTCTAAAAACATAAGAATAGTCAGAACAATCCGATTTATCAAATTAAGGAAAATTATAGAAAAAATAATGTAAAAGTTTTAGGTCTTTATACCTATACGAAAAATAGCCCATATCTACAAGGAATTTTTACAAAAGATTCATAGACTTTAAGATTATTGTTTTTTAAAATAATGGTAGAGAATTTTTAACATATTTCTACATAATAAACATTCGTTTTACACAATTCGACTATGGGGGTACCGATGAATATTTTTTCAAATACAATTCAACATTTAGAGCAGGGTCTAGATTATTCATCAGTTAAACAGAAAGTTATTTCAAATAATATTGCAAATGTTGAAACTCCAGGATATAAGGCGAGAAAGGTTCACTTTAATGATGTTTTAAATCAAGAAGTTCAAAAGCTAAAGGCCTATCGTACCGATCATCGTCATTTTGAATTTTCAAATAGCAATCTTGTTCCTTATAAAATTACAATGAATAGAAAGTCATCATATTTGTCGAATGAAAACAGTGTTGATATTGATCGAGAAATGTCGGAGATGGCTCAAAATCAAATTTACTACAACACTCTTATTGATCGGTTAAATGGAAAATTCAATTCGTTAAAAACAGTCATAAAAGGTGGTAAGGTATAATGGGAATTTTCCACTCGCTTAACATTTCAAGTTCAGCATTAACAACACAAAGGCTGAGAATGGATGTTATCTCGTCAAATATTTCCAATATGGAAACGACGAGAGCTAAGTTTGATGGTGAAAAATGGATTCCTTATCGAAGAAAAATGGTTGTAACCCAACCGAAGGAATCTACGTTTTCAAAATACTTAAACAAAGCAATTGATTCTCAAATTGGAAATGGAGTAAAAGTGACAAATATCATAGAAGATAACTCTCCATTTAAATTAGTATATAATCCAGACCACCCTGATGCTGATGAAAATGGATATGTGCAATATCCAAATGTTGACCCACTAAAAGAAATGGTAGATTTAATGAGTGCAACAAGAACCTATGAAGCAAATGTTACTGCATTTAATGCATCTAAAGGAATGTTAATGAAGGCGCTAGAGCTTGGTAAATAAAAATGGAGGCAGGTAAATGATCGACAAGACCCAATCTATCCATCCGAATTTACATTTCAACACAATTAAAAAAATGGAAATCCAAAAAGAAACGGAAACATCATTTTCAGATCTTTTAAAACAATCATTAGAAGCAGTAAACAATGCGCAAAATGAATCAGATAAGTTAACAAATGACTTCGTATCAGGTAAGCCCGTTGAACTACATGATGTTATGATTGCTTCTCAAAAAGCAAGTATTTTGCTTCAAACAACAATCGAAGTTAGAAATAAAGTCGTAGAAGCATACCAAGAGATAATGAGAATGCAAGTATAGGATTATACAAAATAATTTCTTAATTGTTGTACCGGAGGATATTTACTATGAACGATAAAATAAAAGACCTACTAAGTAACGTGAAGTCCTTTTGGGGTACAAGAACTCGTTTTCAAAAGGGAACAATTATTGGTTCCGTCGTTGCATTATTTGCTATTATTCTAGCAACTTCTGTCTATATATCGAATCCAAAAATGGTTCCTTTATATAGTAACCTCTCGTTACAGGAAGCAGGTCAGATAAAAGAGACACTTGATGCAAGAGGTATTCAATTTGAAATTAAAGATAATGGACAAACAATTTTAGTTCCAGGAGAGGTAGCCGATTCCCTTAAAGTTGAACTTGCCGCAGAAGGAATTCCAAACAGTGGGAATATCGACTACTCTTCTTTTGCACAAAATATCGGATTCGGTATGACAGATAATGAGTTCAATGTACTAAAGTTAAAAGCAACACAAACAGAATTAAGCAATTTAATAAAAGGTATAGATGGAATTGAAGATGCAAAAGTAATGATTAACCTTCCGAAGGAGTCTGTATTCGTGGGTGAAGTAGCAGAAGAAGCGTCTGCATCTATCGTTTTAAAAATGAGCCCAGGTTTTCAACTGGATCAATCAAAGGTAAATGCTTTATATCATCTCGTTTCTAAAAGTGTTCCAAACCTACCTACTAGTAATATCGTCATAATGGATCAAAACTTTAGATATTTTGACCTAAAAAATGAAAATAATTCATTTAATACAAATGTAGCAGATCAGTTAGAGGTTAAAAAGAAAATTGAACAAGAGATTCAAAGGGAAGTTCAAAAGCTTTTAGGTACGATGATGGGGCCAGATAAAGTTGTCGTTTCGGTTACGACAGATATAGATTTTACATCTGAAAATCGAGAGGAAAATTTAGTAGAACCAGTAGATGTTGAAAATAATGAAGGGATTGCTATAAGCGTAGAACGTATTACAGAAACATATACAGGTGAAGGAGCAGAAGCTGGTGGTATTACAGGAACTGGCGATACTGACACTGTGACAATTCAAGAAGTTGATGGAAACGGAAACGGTGAATATGAGAGAGTTGAGGAAAGAATTAATAATGAATTCAACCGAATTCGAAAACAAATTGTTGAGAGTCCATATAAAATTCGAGATATAGGAATTCAAGTAATGGTGGAACCACCTGATCCGAATGATCCAAACTCTTTACCTCAAGAAAGAATCGATGATATTGAACAAATATTAGCAACTATTGTTCGTACAAGTATTAATAAAGATACTAATGCTGAACCACTAACCGATCAAGAAATTGAAAATAAAATCGTTGTCTCTGTTCAACCGTTTAGTGGTAAGGTGAATTTTGCAAGTGCTGATTCAGTAGTAAATATACCTCAATGGATTTATATCCTATTAGGTGCTGCACTTCTTATTATAATTCTTCTACTCTTCTTATTATTAAGAAATAGACGTAAACAAAAAGAAGAGGAAGTAATAGAAGAAACTGCAGTTAATGATGAGATTGATATACCTAATTTATTTGAAGAGAGAACCGAAACACTTGATGAAACGGCCATTAAACGGAAGCAAATTGAGGAGATGGCAAAAGAAAGACCAGATGAATTTGCAAAACTACTTCGAACTTGGCTCTATGATGATAGGAGGAGTTAATGAATGAAAAAATTAACAGGTCGACAAAAGGCGGCCATTTTGCTAATCTCCCTAGGTCCTGATGTTTCAGCCTCTGTATATAAACATTTAAGTGAAGAAGAAATTGAAAAACTTACACTAGAAATTTCTAGTGTTCGAAAAGTTGATACTGAGCAAAAAGAAGAAGTGATTCAAGAATTTCATGACATTGCTTTAGCTCAAGACTACATATCACAAGGTGGTATCCAATACGCTAAACAATTATTAGAAAAAGCGCTTGGTTCTGAAAAAGCAGACCATATTATTCAACGTTTAACGTCAACTTTACAAGTAAAACCTTTTGATTTTGCACGTAAAGCGGATCCATCTCAAATATTAAATTTTATCCAACATGAGCATCCACAAACAATTGCGCTTATTCTATCATATTTAGATTCTGGACAAGCTGCTCAAATTCTATCATCACTCCCACAAGAAATGCAGGCAGATGTAGCGAGAAGAATTGCAGTAATGGAACGAACATCACCTGAAGTCATAAGTGAAGTTGAGCAAATTCTTGAACAAAAATTATCTTCAACTGTCACCCAAGATTATAGTGAAACAGGGGGTATCGAAACAGTTGTAGAGGTATTAAATGGCGTTGACCGATCAACCGAAAAAACAATTATCGAAGCTTTAGAAATTCAAGATCCAGAATTAGCAGAAGAAATTAAAAAGCGGATGTTCGTATTTGAGGATATTGTTACACTTGATAACCGTTCAATTCAACGTGTTATTCGTGATGTTGAAAACGAAGACCTCATGCTTGCATTAAAGGTTGCATCTGAAGAAGTACAAGAAGTACTATTTAAAAATATGTCAACGCGCATGGCTCAAACATTTAAAGAAGAAATGGAGTTTATGGGACCAGTTCGTCTCCGTGACGTGGAAGAAGCTCAATCTAGAATTGTTGCCACAATTAGAAGGTTAGAGGATGCAGGTGAAATTGTGATAGCCCGTGGGGGAGGAGATGATTTAATTGTCTAAAGTAATCAAAAACACGTCCTCTCCCATTATCCGAGATCCTATTCGACTAACGCTAAAGACAATTGAACAAAAGGTTGAAGAACCAAAAGAAGAAGATATTAACTATGAACAATTAATATTAGATGCTCAAAACAAAGCACAAGAAATAATACAAGAAGCTGAAAAAGAAAAAGAAAAAATAATGGCTACTCTAGAGGAAGCTCGGCAAAATTTAGAACTAGAACGAGTCAAAGTGATGGAAGAGGCGAAAGAACAAGGGTTTAATGAAGGGTATAAAGCTGGAAAGCAAGACGGATATTCAGAATTTGAAGCAAAAATAAATTCTGCAAAAGAAATTATCCAACTGACAAAGGATGAGTTTGAAAAAAAAATCGATTCCGCTAATGAAGTTATTTTGACGATTGCCATGAAAGTTGCTGAAAAAATATTAGTGAAAGAATTAAGCAAAAATGAAAATGATTATTTAAACATTGTTCAAGAAGCAATTGATGAAGTAAAAGAATATCCAGAAGTTAAAATTTATGTGCCACCTTCCCAATATGATTTAGTTCGAAAAAATAAAGAAGAGTTTCAAGAGCTATTTACAATGAATGTAGAGCTTTACGTAATACCTGATCATCATTTAGAACCATATGGTGTTCAAGTCGAGTCATCAAGTGGCAAAATAGATGCAAGTATTACAACACAAGTTGAGCAATTAAAAATGAGGCTTCTTGATTTCATCAGAGAGGATTGATGAAATGGATTTAGCTCAAATTCTCAACCAACTCGAGTCAATAGATACATATAAAAGGTATGGAAAAATTAAAAAAGTGGTTGGACTAACGGTTGAATCAAGAGGTCCTGAATGCTCAATTGGTGATCTTTGTTATATTCATGTAGGTGAAAATGAAAAGGTACCTGCTGAAGTAGTAGGCTTTAAGGAAGAAAATATATTATTAATGCCATTTATGTCGATGCAAAATATCTCACCTGGTAGTATTGTTGAAGCAACTGGGGAACCATTAAAAATTAAAGCTGGAATGAACTTAATTGGACACGTTGTTGATGCTTTAGGAAAGCCAATAAATAAGACAGCTCTACCAAAAGGGTTATCTACCATTCCTAGCGATAATGAACCACCCAATCCATTAACGAAGCCTCCAATCATGAATAAAATATCGGTTGGCATTAAAGCGATTGATGGATTATTAACGATTGGTTGTGGGCAAAGGGTAGGGATTTTTGCTGGTAGTGGTGTTGGAAAAAGTACATTACTTGGAATGATTGCCCAAAATGCAGCAAGTGACATCAATGTGATTGCTTTAATTGGTGAACGTGGTAGAGAAGTTCGAGAATTTATCGAGAGAGATTTAGGAGAAGAAGGATTAAAAAAATCGATTGTAGTTGCAGCAACATCTGACCAACCATCACTAATGAGAATAAAAGCTGCGTATACTGCTACGGCGATTGCTGAGTATTTTCGTGATAAAGGGTTAAATGTCATGTTTATGATGGACTCGGTTACCCGAGTAGCTATGGCACAACGAGAAGTGGGTTTAGCCATAGGTGAACCACCAACTACAAAAGGATATCCTCCATCTGTATTTGCACTACTACCGAAACTGTTAGAACGAACAGGAACAAATGAAAACGGAACAATAACAGCCTTTTATACGGTACTCGTAGATGGAGACGATTTAAATGAACCGATATCCGATGCAGTTCGAGGAATACTTGATGGACATATTGTGTTAGATCGAGAGCTTGCCAATAAAGGGCAATATCCTGCAATTAACATATTAAAAAGTGTCAGTCGATTGATGAATCATATCGTTTCAAATGATCATCGAATGATTGCGAATGAAATTCGACAAATTTTAGCTACATATGACGAAGCCGAAGACTTAATCAATATCGGAGCTTATAAAAGAGGGTCTTCAAAAGATATTGACCGAGCCATTCGATTATATCCAAAAATTATTTCTTTTTTAAAGCAAGATATTAATGAAAAGCTATCTTTTGAAGAATGTATAGAACAGCTGAGTATCATTTCAGAAAAAGGTGAAAGATGATGACATACCAGTTTCGTTTTCAAAAAATATTAGATATTAAGGAAAATGAAAAACAGAAAACAATGGCTGAATATCAACAATCGGTTGAAGAATTTGAAAAAGTAGCCAATAAGCTTTATGAATGTCTGAAGAAAAAAGAAGATCTTGAAGAGTTAAAAAAGAAGAAGCTTAATAACGGATTGTCCGTACAAGAAATGAGGCATTATCAGCAATTTATTACAAATCTTGAGAAGACAATTAATCACTATCAAAAGCTTGTTATGCTAACAAGAAACCATATGAATGAAAAACAATCTCTTCTTATTGAAAAAAATAAAGAAGTGAAACAATATGAAAAAATGAAACAAGAAGACTTTAAGCAATTCATTCAGCAAGAGAAAAAAGCGGAAACCAATCAATTGGATCAAGTTTCCCTAATTCAATATTCTTACCGAAGAAATTAGGTGAAATTTATGGCACAAGAAGAAAAAGGTTTGACAAAGTGGCATTGGTTCATCATCTTTACCATTTCTCTTATGATTACATTTTTATTCATTTTTTTTCTATTAAAAATGGTCAATATAGACCCGATAGAGTCTATGAAAAAGAGACTGGTGAATGTTCCGGTATTATCAAATTTAATTGATCAAAATGAAAATGAATTAACAGATGAAGAGGTTATACAAAAACGATTAGAAAATGAAAAAAAACAACTTGAAGAAAAATTAGCGAAACAAGAAGAAACAATTCGATTATTAGAAAATGAATTATCTAGTAAAGAAAAAGAGATACAAGATTTAAAGCAAGAGTTGCGTTCACTAAATAAGCAATTAGAAGAAGGACAAGAGGAGGCTTCTGTTGACGTTGCAGACCTATACAGCAAAATGAGTCCGTCTAAAGCGGCTGAAGCCATCTCTTTATTATCTGAAGATGACGCTATCAATATTTTAACTTCAATCAAACAAGATCAACTTACAAGAATTTTAGAAAAGTTAGAACCAGAAGATCGAGCGAAGTATACAGAATTATTATCCAACTAGAATAAATTAAGGAGGTGAAACGGATTGAAAGTCACTTCGTTTATTCCATTTACAAATCATAATGTCCATTTAAGTAGCACAACGAATGCATCGAAAGGAATCGGCTTTCGTCATCTATTAGCTGGGCAACAAATAATAAGTGAAAATGAACAACCGATCCATCCTTCAAAAGTTGAAGAGATAGGGAAGCTATTCGTTACTTTATTAAAAAATGTCCAAGGAATACTCAAAGGATTAGAACATTCTCACCAAAATTATCAAGAACATGAATTTATGACCAATACGAATGTAGAAAGTAAGGAAAACGTAGAAACTGAGTTGTATTTTTCTACAAATAGTGACATATTTCATAGCAAAATGTTGCTAGAAGAGTGGTTTCAAACTACCATACAACAATTAAATGGTTATATCAATACAGAAGAAAAACATACAGAAGCTGTTCTCGAACCAATAAATAATAAGCTTAACTTCAATTATTTAAAGTTAGATGACTTATTATCTAATATTTATGATTCAATGAAAGAATCCAATCAGAAATCAAATGATTTAGTAAATATTTATCACCAAAATAAATCGTTAAATGAGCTAAAAACAATAAATCAACAAGTAAATATTATATCAAATGTTGGTCAAATGACGAAAGCATTTAAAGAAATTTCACAATTGCTACACGAAATGATCGATTTAGTTGGTCAATTAGAAGAGGTACTAAAAAGCGATAAAAATGTTAATTCTGAATTTGTTCAAAGGCTTCAGTTAACAGTTAATCGTTTTTTTGAAACAAATAAAGTTCCTATTTTGGTAGATGCTTTAAAGTTTTCTCATCTTGAAAATGTGAAAATCAATCAAACTTTTACAATGAATTTACAAAAAGTTCACTTTTCTCATCATCAAAACAAAAATGAACTTGATATGCTAAACATGTCAGAAGAACCAGTTAGTATGAAAAATTCAGTTCAAAACCAATCGCTTTTGTCTATATCGGATACAATTTTTAAGCAAGAAATTAAGCTTCAACTTTCTACATTTAACGGAGATACAAGAGTTGACCAAACTACTCAAAAAGAATTTGTAGAAAAGTTTATGGATATTTTAAAGTCTAGTAAAGTATTTCGATCAATGGATGGAAAAGCCTCTTTAACGGTCAGACTTCATCCAGAGAATTTAGGAACGTTAACAGTAAAGTTAATACAAACGAACAATGAAACGGTCGCGAAAATTATTGCATCCACCCAATCGGCAAAGGAACTACTGGAACATAGTTCCCATTTATTAAAACAAGCTTTACCAAATACAGAAGTAATCATTGATCGATTTGATATTTTAGAAGAGCGACAAATGGAAAGTTTTCAGCGACAAAGGGAACGAGAATCAAGAGAGGAAGAACAACATAACCATTCAAGAAAACAGGATGAGAAATCTGAATCTTTTTCTGAAAAACTAGAACAAGAATTAAATTTCATTGTATAGGAGAATAGCCAATGAGTACTACAAGCATTGATCCAAATCTTTTATTAAGTAATAAAGTATCGGAACAAAAAAAGCCATCATCTGTTTTAGGAAAAGACGACTTTTTAAAAATATTAATTACACAGCTTCAAAATCAAGATCCGTTAAATCCAATGCAAGACCGTGAATTTATTTCGCAAATGGCTACATTTTCATCTCTTGAACAAATGGCTAATATGAACCAATCATTAACGGAATTTTTACAAACAGAACGACAACATTCAATCATTCAATATTCAGAGATGATTGGAAAAGAAGTTGAATATAAAACAGAAGAAGGAGAAGGTACTGGTATTGTTAAATCGATACGCTTTAATGGATCAGATGTATTAATTGAATTAGAAAATGGTAAGGAGATAAATAGTTCTACCATTCAAAAAATCAGTGCACCTGACAATTAATAAGAAATAGAAGGCATCCAAAAATTCATTCATAAAAGGAGAGGGTATAAATGCTTCGATCCATGTATTCAGGAATTAGTGGAATGAAAAACTTTCAAGTAAAGCTTGATGTAATTGGAAATAACATTGCAAACGTCAATACATATGGTTACAAGAAAAGCCGTGTAACATTTAAAGAAATGGTAAGCCAACAGCTTCAAGGTGCCAGTGCAGCAGCAGGCGGTCTTGGTGGTGTCAATCCGAAGCAAGTTGGTCTTGGAGCTTCATTAGGGACAATCGATACAATACATACAACAGGTGCAACTCAAACAACATCAAGAACCCTCGATTTGTCCATTTCAGGTGATGGATTCTTTCCGGTAGCTACCATTAGCGACTTTGGTCGAGTAAATATTGATGTCGGTGGTAGAATTGGTGATAACACAATTAGCGGAAATATTAATAATGCTGTAGAGCTTGCTTATACACGTGCTGGAAACTTCTATTTAGATGATCGTGGTTATTTAGTTACAGGAGACGGTATGTACGTTATTGGTGAAACAGGTGAAAAATCTGTTCCAACAGACCAAGGAATTCAAAAAGCAAATGATGCTTTAACTGCCATTACATCCTTTAATACACCATACCAAGATATGTTCGAAAAATTAAAAGAAATTTATAAAAAAGCCAACGATCTAAAAGGAGCATTTGAAGCATATAACGAAGCGGTGGAAATTTGGAATGAGGCTGGGTCTATAAACCCATCCCCTGAATTTGATGCAATGAATAGCTCTCACCAAGCATTAATTACAATTTACAACGATTTTAATAATACGGTAACAACAGCGGGTACAGGTTATGATGCAATTGCTACAAATTTCTCGACTGCTCTAGGAAACTTGAATACTTCAATTGATACATTTAATGGAGCGAATCCGATCACGGATATTATTACTAAAATTACAAGTTCAGTATCAACAATTAGCGGTCAATATCCAGACGCAACATCTATAACTGCTGGAACACCTGCGACAACGACTCAATTAGATGATATGAACAAATTAATTAACACTCTTGAAAGCTATCAATTTGACCTAGACAATGTCGCTCAATCAGTTATTGAATACGAAGAGGCTGCTGAAAGCTTGAAAGAGCCATCTTGGACGGATGAATTAAGTGGTAAAGCTGGTGTTATTCAAATTCCGCTTTCAGCAAAAAGCTTTAGTATCGGACCAGACGGAACAATTACATTCGTAAATAAAAAGGGTGAATTAAAAGTTGCTGGACAATTAAGACTAGCTAACTTCCCGAATCCAGGCGGTCTTGAAAAGGCAGGAGGTAACTTATTCAAAGAATCATCTAACTCAGGCTCTATTGATCAAGATGGAAACGGTATTCAATTAGAGGAGTTATTCAAACCAGGAAGTGATGGAACTGGCTCTATTCTCTCAGGTGCATTAGAGATGTCCAACGTAGATTTATCGGAAGAATTTACAGAAATGATAGTTGCGCAGCGTGGATTCCAATCTAACACGAAAATTATTACAACCTCCGATGAAATTTTACAAGAGCTTATGAACTTAAAACGTTAAAAGTGAGTAATTGGTGGTAGGTAACATATGATTCAATTAACGAAATTAAATGGACAAACCTTTTTATTAAATGCACTATTAATTGAAAAAATAGAGTCATTACCTGATACGACAATTACATTAATCGATGGAAAAAAATATATAGTAAAAGATCAAGAGAATATCGTTAAACAAAAAATAATTCATTTCTATAAAGAAATTGGAATTATTGGAATGCTAAATGAATTGGAGGTAAAAGAAGATGAATAAAAAATTAATCAACATTATACTCATTTTAATTACCTCCATCTCTTTAATTGGGATAACAACATTGGTAGTAATGAACCAATACATTAAAGGTCTACAAGGCAATCAAGAGCCGACAATTGATCAAGTTTTAGAAGCTACCGTCGACATATCCGAAATTACAACGAATTTAAAGAGCGATAATATTGTCCAAATATCTTTAAAGATGGAAACAACAGATAAAAAAGCAAAAGAAGAATTAGAAAAACGTGATTTTCAAGTGAGAGATATCGTCATCAGTGTTCTTTCTAATATGGAAGCAAAAGAGCTAGAAGGCCAAAATGGGATAACGATTTTAAAAGAAAAAATAAAAAATAATGTAAACGAATTAATGCAAAATGGTGAGGTTAAACAAGTTTATATAACCTCCTTTATCCTTCAATAAAAAATATTTGGATAAGGGGGTGAGGCATAGTGTCTTCCAATGATGTATTATCTCAAAGTGAAATAGATGCCTTGTTATCAGCTCTTTCAACAGGAGAAATGAACGCTGACGATTTAAAAAAAGAAGAAGAGTCTAAGAAAGTTAAAATATATGATTTTAAAAGAGCACTAAGGTTTTCTAAGGATCAAGTTAGAAGCTTAACACGAATTCATGAAAACTATGCTCGTCTGTTGACGACTTATTTTTCCGCGCAACTTAGAACATATATACAAATTTCAGTTGCTTCTGTTGATCAAATACCTTATGAAGAATTTATCCGTTCGATCCCGAAGATGACGGTCCTGAATGTATTTGAAATAAAACCACTTCAAGGGCGAGTTTTAATGGAGGTTAATCCCAACATTGCATATGCCATGATGGACCGAGTAATGGGAGGGATTGGTTCTTCAATCAATAAAATTGAGAATTTAACAGAAATTGAAACTCGTATTATATCAAATGTATTTGAAAAGGCTTTGGAAAATTACCGTGAAGCATGGAGTACGATTTTAGAAATAGAACCGGAAATGCTAGAATTTGAGATTAACCCACAATTTTTGCAAATGGTTTCTCCAAATGAAACAGTTGTAGTTATTTCCTTAAATACGCAAGTAGGAGAAACGAGTGGAATGATAAACTTATGTCTTCCACAAGTTGTCTTAGAACCAATAATTCCGAAATTATCCGTTCATTATTGGATGCAATCCGAACGAAAGCAACCAAAGCCTGTTGAAACAAAAGCAATTCAAAAGCAAATAAAGCAAGCGGAAGTTCCAATTATAGCCGAAATCGGTCAATCGGAGCTAACTGTACAAGAATTTCTTGAATTACAGAAGGGAGATATTATTACCATTGACCGAGCTATCAATGATCCATTAACGATAAAAGTTGGAAATGTTCCAAAGTTTATTGGGCAGCCTGGTAAGATAAACAATCGAATTGCTGTCCAAATCCTTGACCTGATTAAAAGAGGTGAAGATGAAGATGAACTCGAATAAGCTGTCGCAGGATGAAATTGATGCGCTGTTAAATGGAAGTTTACCAAATGATTTAGAAGAAGAACCGAAACAAGATATTAATGATTATTTTACGGAAATCGAACAAGATGCTATTGGTGAAATAGGAAACATATCATTTGGAAGTTCCGCGACGGCGTTATCGACATTGTTAAACCAAAAAGTTGAAATTACAACACCGAATGTTTCTATTGTTAAACGGAAAGAATTATCAGATGAATTCCCGCATCCTTATGTTGCAATTGAAGTAAATTACACAGAAGGTTTTTCAGGAAGTAATATTCTTGTTATAAAGCAAAGTGATGCGGCCATCATTGCTGATTTAATGATTGGTGGAGATGGAACGAATCCTTCTGATTTAGGAGAAATTCAGCTTAGTGCTGTACAAGAAGCTATGAATCAAATGATGGGTTCAGCTGCCACTTCCATGTCAACGGTATTTAACAAAAAGGTGGATATTTCCCCTCCAACAATAAATTTATTAGACGTTAAGCAAGGGGAAGGTACAGATTCAATACCAGAAAGTGACATGTTAATTAAAGTTTCCTTCCAATTAACCGTTGGTGATTTAATTAATTCTCAAATTATGCAAATCCTACCAATAGATTTTGCGAGGGAGCTTATCGATCAATTAATGAATCCATCTTCAAATGATGTAAATGATTCAGAGCCTGAGGAGGCTACAGTTGAACCACCAACATCGGTTCAAAATGAGCCAACACCAAGTGCTCAAAATGAACCAATACCATCTGATTTAGGGCACTCAATGAATCAGAAAAAGGGACCGGTCGTTCAGGCAAATGTTCAACCAGTAGAATTTCCAAACTTTAAGCCAAGTCAACAAACGGCAGAAGTTAATAATTTAGATATGCTTTTAGATATACCATTAACAGTAGCAGTTGAATTAGGTCGAACAAAGCGTTCCATTCAAAAGATACTAGAACTATCGACTGGTTCAATCATAGAATTAGACAAATTAGCGGGTGAACCAGTTGATATTCTAATTAATAATAAAAAAGTTGCAAAAGGCGAAGTTGTCGTTATTGATGAAAACTTCGGCGTTCGTGTAACAGATATTTTAAGTCAAGCAGAAAGACTAAATAAAATTCAATAATAGGAGTGAGTTTTATGGCAAACAAAATTTTAATCGTTGATGACGCAGCATTTATGCGAATGATGATTAAAGATATTTTAACAAAAAATGGATATGAAGTTGTTGCTGAAGCAGCTGATGGTGCTGAGGCAGTAGAAAAATATAAAGAGCACCAACCAGATCTTGTAACGATGGATATTACGATGCCAGAAATGGATGGTATTACTGCACTAAAAGAAATTCGTCAAATCAATCCAAATGCGAAAGTTATTATGTGTTCTGCTATGGGACAGCAAGCGATGGTTATTGATGCAATCCAAGCTGGTGCGAAAGACTTTATTGTTAAACCATTCCAAGCAGACCGTGTCTTAGAAGCCATTCAAAAGACGCTTGGCTAAAGGAGACTTTTATACATTGAGAAGTGCAATCATCTTTATTCTATTAATCTTCATTTCTATCTTATCCTCTCCTGCAAATGGACTCGCAGCAGGGGAGGATCCAACTGTAGCTGAATATTTTAAGCAAAAGTCCAGTAGCGAAGTAGATGGAAATAAGGAAGAGATGAACCAAATATCTGATTCCGCATCAGCAGATGTTACATTTTTTGATTTTTTCAAAATGATTCTTGCCTTAGCTTTCGTCTTAGGTCTTATTTATTTTCTCTTAAGATTCGTTAAGAGTAAAAACCGCTTTATATCTGGTTCAAAGTACTTAGAAAATTTGGGTGGTACTAGCTTAGGTCAAAACCGCTCCGTTCAACTTATTAAAGCAGGCAATCGAATATTAATACTCGGTGTTAGTGACTCTGTACATTTATTAAAAGAAATCGATGATCCAAATGAAATTGAACAAATTATGAAAGATAACGAAGAAAAGGCTCAAATCAATGTGCAAGAAAGTCTTCGTAACGTATGGAATTTGAATCGTAAAATGTCAAAAAAAGAATCCACATTTAAAGAAGAACTTCAATCGTTATTGCAAGAAAGAAACGAACAAATGAAGCTGTTTAGCAAGAAGGGAAATAAGCATCATGAATGAGTTTTTTGAATACTTTAATCAAAGCGATCCAGAAAATGTTTCAACGTCTATTCGGCTGTTATTACTATTAACTGTTTTGTCATTAGCTCCTAGCATTTTAATTTTATTTACATGCTTTACCCGTATTATTATCGTTTTATCTTTTGTTCGAACATCGCTTGCAACTCAGCAAATGCCACCAAATCAAGTTTTGATTGGTCTTGCTCTTTTTTTGACATTTTTCATTATGGGACCAACATTTAAAGAAGTTCATGAACAATCTCTAACACCTTTATTTAATAATGATATTAATATTGAAGAGGCATATGAACGGGCTGAAAAGCCATTTCGAGAATTTATGGTTAAGCATACGAGACAAAAGGATTTAACATTATTTTTGGATTATGCCAAAATTGAGCCTGAGTCAATAGATGAGATACCAATGACAGCTCTTGTCCCTGCATTTGCCATTAGTGAAATCAAAACTGCTTTTCAAATAGGTTTTATGATTTTTGTCCCATTTTTAGTTATTGATATGGTCGTTGCAAGTGTATTAATGTCCATGGGAATGATGATGCTTCCACCAGTGATGATTTCGTTACCATTTAAAATTCTTTTGTTTGTTTTAGTAGATGGTTGGTATTTAGTTGTAAAGTCATTGCTGCAAAGCTTCTAAAGTAGGTGAACAATATGAATGCAGAAATGGTTCTTTCCATAGCAGAAAATGCAGTATATACGACATTAATGGTCTGCGGTCCATTGTTAATTTTATCCTTAGTTGTCGGTTTAATCGTTAGTGTATTTCAGGCGACAACTCAAATTCAAGAGCAGACATTGGCATTTGTCCCTAAAATTATTGCTGTGTTGGTAGGGTTAATTATTTTTGGGCCGTGGATGCTTTCCATGATGCTTTCATATACACACGAATTACTAAGTAACCTCCATAAGATGATTGGATAGCCATGGAAATGTTGATTGAAAAATACCCTGCTTTTCTGCTCGTATTAACACGAATTACATCGTTTATGGTCACTATTCCATTATTTTCATATCGGACGATACCGAATCGATTAAAGATCGGGCTTTCTTTCTTTCTATCTTTGATCATAACGATGACATTAAACGTACCAACCATAGAACTAAGCAGTCTGTTTATTATGCTTTTAATGAAGGAAGTATTAATAGGTTTATTAATTGGAATCGTTGCTTTTATGATTATATCTGCTGTTCAGTTAGCTGGAAGTTTCATAGATTTTCAAATGGGATTTGCGATTGCAAATGTCATTGATCCACAAACAGGAGTCCAAAGCCCTATCATTGGCCAACTATTTAACATATTAGCCTTATTGTTTATGCTAAGTACAAATGCTCATCATTTATTAATTAATGGAATAATCAATAGCTATCAATATATACCCATTGACCAGCTTTCTGTACAGTTTTCAAGTGGGCAAGTAGTTGAAACAGTCATTATTGCATTTCAAAATATGTTTTTAATTGCTTTGCAAATGGCTTTACCAATTGTTGGTTCATTATTTTTAGTAGATGTTGCATTAGGAATTGTTGCCCGAACAGTTCCACAACTAAACGTATTTGTCGTAGGTTTGCCTTTAAAAATTGGTATAAGTTTTCTTATGATTTTACTTTTATTGAGTGCTTTATTCTTAACGATTCATGAATTAATAGAATACATGATTGACGTGATTCAAAAATTAATTTTCTCTTTAGGTGACATAAGTTGAATGAACGAAGACTAGACCTACAGTTTTTTAGTGGAGAAAAAACAGAAAAAGCTACACCTAAAAAAAGACAAGAAGTTCGTAAAAAAGGTCAGGTTGCAAAAAGTATTGAAATTAATACAGCTATATCTTTGTTATTAATGTTTTTATCTTTACTTTTTTTTGGTGACTTCATATTAAATAAAATGCTTTCTCTATTTCATTCTACTTTTGAAGATTATTTATTGATGGATGTAACAGAAGAAAATATTGAAACATTATTTGAATTCCTTACTTTTCAATCGGCTGTGATGGTTGCTCCATTCTTAATTATTGCCATCATTGCTGGAGTTTCAAGTAATTTAATGCAGGTTGGTTTTCTTTTCACAACAGAACCACTAAAAATGAAGCTTGAAAAGATTGATCCAATTAAAGGTTTTAAACGAATTTATTCACTTAGAGCTATCGTAGAGTTGTTAAAGTCACTATTAAAAATTTCATTTGTTGGTTCTGTAACATTTTTAGTCATTTGGTTTCAATTTGAAAAAATTTTAAAGCTCCCACAAGTGTCACTTGATGAAGCATTTTTATTTTTTGCAAAGTTAACATTACAAATGGGATTATTTGCATCATTTGCTCTATTATTTTTGTCCTTCTTTGATTACCTTTATCAAAAGTATGATTTTGAAAAAAATATTCGAATGTCAAAGCAAGATATAAAAGATGAACATAAAAAGACAGAAGGAGACCCTTTAATTAAATCTCGTATTAAACAAAAGCAAAGGGAAGTAGCCATGAGACGAATGATGCAAGAGGTTCCGAAGGCAGATGTTGTTATTACAAACCCAACTCACTTTGCTGTTGCATTAAAATATGACGAAAATAAAATGGATGCACCATATGTTGTAGCAAAAGGAACGGACTTTATTGCACAAAAAATAAAACAAATTGCGAAAGAACATGATGTTATAACCATTGAAAATAAACCACTTGCAAGATCCTTATTTGACCAGGCTGAAATAGGTGAGGCAATTCCGGAGCAATTTTTCCAAGCTGTAGCAGAAATAATCGCTTATGTATACCGAGTTAAACAGAAAGTGTAACAATTGTTAGGAGAGAAGAAACATGCAAGCAAGAGATTTATCAGTTCTAGTAAGTGTTATCTTAATTATCGCAATGTTAATCATTCCATTTCCATCATGGATGTTGAGTATTTTAATTATTACCAACATCTCTCTTGCTTTATTGGTTCTCCTTACATCTATGAATATGAAAGAACCACTCCAATTTTCCATATTTCCATCATTATTACTACTATTAACCCTTTTTCGCCTCGGGTTAAATGTTTCCACAACAAGATCAATCCTCTCAAGAGGTGAAGCAGGGAAAGTAGTCGAAACTTTTGGTACGTTTGTTGTTGGAGGAAATGTTTTAGTTGGGTTTGTAGTCTTTTTAATCTTAATTATTATCCAGTTTGTCGTTATTACAAAAGGTTCCGAACGCGTATCAGAAGTAGCGGCACGTTTTACGCTAGATGCTATGCCAGGGAAGCAAATGAGTATTGATGCCGATTTAAATGCTGGAATTATTTCAGAAGAGGAAGCGAGAAAACGTCGTGAAAACGTAGAACGAGAAGCAGATTTTTACGGGGCAATGGACGGTGCTAGTAAATTTGTAAAAGGAGATGCGATTGCTGGAATTGTCATCGTTTTAATAAATATTATTTTTGGAATAATAATTGGAATGTTGCAGCAAGATTTAAGCCTTCAAGAAGCAGCCTCAAGATATACGTTGTTAACGGTTGGAGATGGAATTGTTAGCCAAATTCCAGCATTATTGATTTCAACTGCGACCGGTATAGTCGTTACTCGAGCTGCATCTGATGGGAATTTAGGTAGTGATATAACAAAACAGTTATTCGCATATCCGAAAATGCTTTATGTAGCAGCAGGAACCATATTCCTTTTAGGAGTTGTCACACCGATTGGAATCGTTTTAACGTTCCCTATCGCTGCTCTTTTAGCTGCCCTAGGTTACTGGCTAATGAAATTACAGCAAGAAGAGATGACAAAAGTAGATGAGGAAGTAGAAGAAGAAGTCGAAGTAAATGAAATGAAGAGTCCTGAACAAATTATGAATTTAATTGACTTAGATCCAATTGAATTTGAATTTGGTTACGGACTTATACCGATTGCAGATACAAATCAAGGTGGAGATCTTTTAGATCGAATTGTTATGATTCGAAGGCAGTTAGCTGTTGAATTAGGCATTGTTATACCAGTTGTTCGTATTAGAGACAACATTCAATTAAACCCAAATGAATATCGTTTGAAAATAAAAGGAAATGAAGTCGCAAAAGGCGAGCTGTTACTCGATCATTATTTAGCCCTTGGCCCCAATATTACAGATGATGGAATTGAAGGGATTGATACGACAGAGCCATCATTTGGAATACCTGCCAAGTGGATAAGTGAAGAAATGAAGGAGCAAGCTGAAATTTATGGCTATACCGTTGTTGATCCACCATCTGTTGTTTCGACGCATATAACGGAAACGTTAAAAAGACATGCACATGAATTACTTGGACGCCATGAAACAAAGCAGCTTGTTGACCATTTAAAAGAGTCTTATCCTATATTGGTTGAAGAGGTAACACCAAATCCATTATCAATTGGAGATATCCAAAAGGTATTATCGAAACTTTTAAAAGAAAAAGTTTCGATCAGAAATCTACCAGTCATATTTGAAACACTTGCTGACTATGGGAAACTTTCAAATGATACAGATTTATTAACAGAATATGTAAGACAAGCGTTAGCAAAACAAATTACGAATCAATATGCAAAAGAAGGAGAACCATTAAGGGTAATTACTTTATCTGGTCAAGTCGAAAAAATCATAGCGGATGGTGTACATCAAACTGAACATGGAAATTATTTATCATTAGATCCACAAGAGTCACAAGCTATCATTGAATCAGTTGCAAGCAATGTAGAACAGCTTTCCATGCAGGAAATTAATCCAATTATTATTTGCTCTCCTGCTGTCAGAATGTATATAAAACAACTTATTGAACGATATTTACCGGATATACCGGTATTATCCTTTAATGAACTTGAGACGAACGTAGAAGTTCAAAGCGTCGGGGTGGTGAATATTTAATGAAAATAAAAAAATATAGAGCACCGACAATGCATGAAGCGATGAAGCATATTCGTCAAGAGCTTGGACAAGATGCAGTTATTTTAAATTCCAAAGTCGTTTATACAGGTGGCTTTTTAGGGCTCTTTAAGAAAAAAAACATTGAAGTCATTGCAGGTGTAGATGAAGAAATTGAAAGACCTTCAAAAAAAGAAACCTATTTGTACTCATCCAACGATGAGTTTCAGCCGATATATAAGGAAATGAAACAGATCAAAGAATTAATTCAGGATCTTCGAACTGACCATGAAAACATGTATCCCAAAGAATTGATTGCTCACAATGATAAATTAAAAAGTTCGGAAGTTTCATTAAATATTCGAAATGAGCTAATGACATCTTTGACGGAAGAATTTTATATGAATCAAAAGTCAATGACAAATGAACAAATACAAAGCACGCTAAAAAATATAGTAAGAAACAAAATTTCACATATTCCTTTTCATGGTATAACGTTTCATAAAAAATACATTAATGTTGTTGGTCCAACTGGAGTTGGGAAAACAACAACACTAGCTAAGCTTGCTGCTTTAGTTAAGTTAAAGCACAAAAAGAGCATTGCATTCATTACAACGGATACATACAGAATTGCAGCTATTGATCAATTAAAAACATATGCCAATATTTTGAATGTGCCTGTTGAAGTTTGTTATAGCAGTGAAGATTTTCTGAAAGCGAAAGAAAAGCTAAAGTCATATGATGTTGTCTTTATAGATACAGCAGGTCGAAACTTTTTAGAGGAACAATACATTCACGATTTAGAAAAAATCATTCATTTTAATGATGAAATGGAAACATTTTTAATCTTTTCCTTAACATCTAAGTACGAGGATATGAAAAAAATATATGCTCAATTCTCAAGAATACCTATTCATCAATTTATCTTTACAAAATATGATGAAACTTCATCACATGGGGCCATGTTAAATATGGTGCTAGAAACCAATATCGGTGTTGGCTATATTACAGATGGACAAAATGTCCCAGATGATATTCATCAAATGAACAGAGAACGATTTATCGATTTTCTAATGAGGTAGATGGGAAATGGATCAAGCTTGGCAACTTAGAAGAAAGTTACAGCAATATTATGAGTCACAGGCTAGAACTGTTGCTGTCATAAGTGGTAAGGGAGGGGTTGGTAAATCCAATTTCGTATTAAATCTTTCCTTAAATTTAGCAAAGAAGAAGAAAAAAGTACTGCTTATTGATTCAGACATCGGAATGGCGAACATCGATTTGTTACTAGGTCAACCATCCTCAACTTATTCAATTGTCGATATTTTTGAAAAAAAATTACCGTTTGAACAAGTCATACAAAATGGTCCATACGGTTTATCTTATTTGTCTGGAGGAAATACATTATCAAAAATAGTTCAATTACATGATGAAGGATTTCGTTATTTTTTGAAGCAACTTGAGAAAATGGTGACCACTTATGAGGATATATTGTTTGACTTAGGGGCTGGAATTTCTGAAAACAGTATTCGCTTTTTATTAGCTGTAGACGAAATTATTGTTGTGACGACACCTGAGCCAACTGCTGTTATGGATGCATATGCATCCATAAAGCTCGTTCACCAATATGATCCACATAAAAACATAAAAATTGTCGTCAACCGATGTCAAAAACAAAAGGATGGAAATATGACTTTTGATCGACTAAATACAACAACTAGCCGATTTTTAGGGCATGAACTTCAGTTGTTAGGTTATCTTCCGGAAGATCGTCATGTTCAACAATCTGTGATGAATCAAACACCAATTGTTATACAATATCCGATGTCACCTGTTGCAAAAGCACTAGAGAAGATAACTAACGAGTATTTAGGGGAAAAAAGCCATCAAAAAGGATTTTTTCAAAAGTTCAAAAAATTATTTTTGAAAGGCTGATTGAATCTTGAAAAATATAAAAGTGCTTGTCATCGATGATTCAGCATTCATGAGAAAGCTTATTTCTGATTTCTTAAATGAACATCCAGAGATTGAAGTTATCGGTACTGCAAGGAATGGAAAAGAAGGTCTTGAAAAGATAGAAGCCTTAAATCCAACTGTCGTGACATTGGATGTTGAAATGCCTATTTTAAATGGACTTGATACATTGAAAATCATTATGGACCAAAACCCTTTACCAGTTATTATGCTTTCAAGTACGACGAAAGCTGGTGCGGAAATTACGATACGATGTCTTCAATACGGAGCATTTGATTTTTTAACAAAACCATCAGGGCCAATTTCGTTAGATTTACATAAAATTAAGAACCAATTAATTGAAAAGGTATTAGAAGCTGCTTCTGCAAGAGTCAAAGTAGAAAAAAGTATAGTAGAAGTTAAACCAAAAAATACTGAAACAACTATTGAAATAAAAAGGATAAATCAAACTAATAAAAAAGTTCTTGTTGGAATTGGTACATCAACTGGTGGACCGAGAGCCCTTCAAGAAGTGATACCATACTTATCAAAAGAAACAAATGCTTCTTATTTTATAGTGCAGCATATGCCACCAGGATTTACCCAATCATTAGCCGATAGATTAAACAGCATGTCACAAGTAACTGTTAAAGAGGCTCGTCATGGTGAGTTTATACAAAGTGGAGTCGTTTATATTGCACCTGGTGGATATCACATGCAAGTGGTGGAAGAAGTTGGTAAAAATCTTAAAATAGAAATTTTAGATTCTACACAAAAATCAAGCTATCGTCCTTCTGTTGATATACTATTTCAATCATTAAGCCAGTTAGAGGACTATCACAAAATAGCTGTCATTATGACAGGTATGGGACATGATGGTACAAAAGGTTTAAAGGAGTTAAAGTTAGCTGGTAATGTGACAACAATTGCTCAGTCAGAAGAAAGTTCCATCATATTTGGGATGCCAAAATCAGCAATAGAAGCAAATGTTGTTGATCATATTGTTGATTTAAAGGATATTCCACATACTATTCAAAGATTGATTTGAATAAAAGGAGTGTGCCTGCTATGGAAATGAATCAGTATTTAGAAATCTTTCTTGAAGAAAGTAAAGAACATTTACAAACCTGTAATGAAAAATTGCTTGAGCTTGAGCAAAACCCATCTGACTTAACGATTATAAATGAAATATTTCGTTCAGCTCATACATTAAAAGGTATGAGTGCAACAATGGGATTTGAAGACTTAGCTGATCTTACACATAAAATGGAAAATGTATTGGACGCACTTCGAAATGAAGCCATTGGCGTTTCTTCTGAGATAATTGATGTTCTTTTCTTAGCTATGGAAAGCTTAGAAGAAATGGTTGAATCGATTGCTAGTGGTGGAGATGGGAAAAAGAATGTTACTGATTTAGTGAATAAATTAGAAATGATCGAAAAAGGTGAAGATGCTGTTTCAAAACAACAAATGACTGAAAATGCAATTCTTTCACATGATTATGATGAGTATGAAAGAACGGTTATAAAGCAATCAAAGGATCAAGGCTTTCAAGTTTATGAAATTATCGTTACTTTACGAGAAGATTGTTTATTAAAAGCTGCGCGAGCTTTTATGGTTTTTGAATTGTTAGAAAAGGATGGAGAAGTGTTAAAATCGACTCCTTCTGTCGAAATGTTAGAAGAGGAGAATTTTAACGAACAATTTTTAGTGACATTTATAACGAAAGAAGAAAAAGAGAATATTAAAAATAAAATATTAAAAGTTTCTGAGATTACTTCTGTTGAGGTTAACGACATAACAATAGAGGCTATCGGAAGTCAACAGATAGATACTGCTATAAATGAAGTAGCTTCAACGGTTCAGAGTGCAGCAGAAAAGAAAGTGGAACATAAGCCAAAACACCAGAAAACCAATCCATCCAATCAATCAGTGAAAACAAAATCTTCTTCAAAAACGATACGTGTCAATATTGACCGATTAGACATTTTAATGAATTTATTTGAAGAATTAGTAATAGATAAAGGTAGACTTGAACAAATTTCAAAGGATTTAAATCATCCCGAATTAAAAGAAACTGTAGAGAAAATGTCTCGTGTATCAAGTGATTTGCAAAATATTATATTAAATATGCGTATGATTCCAATTGAAACAGTATTCAATCGCTTTCCTAGAATGGTCCGTCAATTAGCTCGTGATTTAAATAAAAAAATTAAGCTAGAAATTATTGGAGCTGAAACTGAATTAGATCGTACAGTAATAGATGAAATTGGTGACCCACTTGTTCATTTAATCCGAAATGCGATAGATCACGGAATTGAAACGCCAGAAGTACGGATTCAAAAAGGAAAAGATGAGCAAGGTAAATTAATTCTTCGTGCTTATCATAGCGGTAATCACGTTTTTATTGAAATTGAGGATGATGGAGCAGGCATTAATCATAAAAAAGTATTAAATAAAGCAATTGAACGTGGAGTCATTACGAAAGAAGATGGTGAAAAGCTATCAGAAAAGCAAATTTATGAATTAATCTTCTCATCAGGATTTTCAACGGCTGATCAAATTTCAGACATTTCTGGACGCGGTGTTGGACTAGATGTCGTAAAAAATACGATAGAATCTCTAGGTGGTAACATTTCAATTGATTCAGAGGAAGGAAAAGGTACATTATTCTCTATTCAGCTACCTTTAACTCTATCTATCATTTCTGTCATGTTAGTAGAATTAGGAAACGAAAAGTACGGTATCCCTATTTCTTCCATAATAGAGTCACTTGTTATTAGTGAAGAGGATATTTTACACACACATGATTATAAGGTGATTGATTACAGAGGAAAAATTGTACCACTTATCTTTTTACGTGATCTTTTCGAAGTACCGACAGATGAAGAGGTAAATCATTATTCTGTTGTAGTTGTAAAGAAGGGGGACAAAATGGCAGGCCTTGTTGTTGATTCCTTCATTGGTCAACAAGAAATTGTATTAAAATCGCTTGGTCAATATTTATCTAACGTATTTGCGATTTCTGGAGCAACCATTTTAGGTGATGGACAAGTTGCTTTAATTATTGACTGTAATGCTCTTATTAAATAAACCAATCCTGTAAAGGAGTGAACAAAATGTCTAAAACGGCCGTTAATGAATTGAAGGTAATCGTCTTTCAAATACAAGAAAAAGAGTATGGAATATTTGTTCAAGAAGTAAAATCAATTGAAAAAGTCGTGCATATTACAAGAGTTCCTGGAACTGCCAAATATATTAAAGGTGTCATCAATTTACGTGGGGTTGTTACTCCAATTATAGATTTACGTTCAAGATTTAACATGGAAGAAGTAGAAGTTGATGACCATACACGGGTTATTATTTCTTCTAAGAACAATGTTGATGTAGGATTAATTGTTGATGCAGCACAAGATGTTATTGATATAACAGAAGATCAAATTGAACCTGCTCCAGAAGTCGTTGGTGGAGTAGAGTCAAAATATATTAAAGGTGTAGCTAAAATCGGAAAACGTTTAGTGATGCTATTAGATTTAGAAAAAGTTTTACAGGAGAATATAAAATGAGCTCTTTATTGAACCTTTCTGAAAAACAGCTAGATATCATTAAAGAAATTGGAAACATTGGTGCCGGAAATGCAGCAACGGCATTATCAAATATATTGAATAAAAAGATTAATATGAAGGTTCCAAATGTTAAGATTGGAACGTTTGACGAAATAATGGAATTAATCGGAAGTGAAGAAGAGGTTGTTTCCATCTATCTTCGTCTTGATGGTGACTTTTCGGGTTCCATGTTCTTTGTTTTATCTGTTAAACAAGCAGAACAATATATAAAAGATTTAGTTGGGAGTAAGATTCAGATTGGTGAACAGATGTCAGAAATTGCGATTTCGGCTTTACAGGAGTTAGGAAATATATTAATAGGTTCATATGTTGCAGCATTATCAGATTTAACGAATCTCTTTATATATCAATCTGTACCGTCTTTAAGTGTTGATATGTTTGGAGCAGTCATCAGCCACGGATTAATCGAATTATCAATAGAAAGTGATTATGCTCTTATTATCGATACAGTTATAAAGGATGATGGAGACGAGCAAGATGATTTTATTAAAGGGCATATTTTCTTCTTACCTAATCATCATTCCTATGAGAAAATTTTTAAAAAATTAGAGGTTAAATGAGATGAATCAATTAGTTAAGGTTGTAAAAGTGGGGATAGCTGATTTAAAGTATGTCAAAGCACCAGATACAATTCGAACAACTGGTCTCGGTTCATGTGTAGGATTAGTCATTTATGATGAAAGAAAGGAAATAGCCGGGCTTGCTCATATTATGTTACCTGACTCAAGCTTATCGAAAACAGAAATGGTTAATAAAGCGAAATACGCTGACACAGCTGTAAACGAGCTCATTCAATATTTTGAAAAAGATGGTACTCCAATTGGTGCATTAAAAGCAAAAATGGCTGGGGGAGCTCAGATGTTTTCTTTCCAGCCTACCTCTGACATTATGCGAATTGGTCCGCGAAATGTTGAGGCAATTAAAAATGAATTGAAAAAATATGGAATACCAATTGTAAGTGAGGACGTTGGGGGAAGTAGTGGACGAACCATTGAGTTTGACCCGAAAACAACGATATTAAAAGTTCGTACGGTTAATAAAGGGATAAAAGAGATTTGAAATTCGGGTATGATTGCGCTATGGAGGAGGAATGAAAAATGGCCCAAGCGACAATGGAAGAGGAAAAGATTTTTTGGGAAAGATGGCTTGAAACAAGAGACACACAAGCAGGAAATATGCTCATTAAGAAATACATGCCTTTAGTACGTTATCATGTTGGACGGATTTCAGCTGGTTTGCCCAAAAATGTAGATAAAGAAGACTTGATGAGTCTTGGCTTGCATGGATTATATGATGCACTTGAAAAATATGATCCAAATCGTGACTTGAAATTTGACACATATGCGACTTTCAGGATACGAGGAGCTATATTAGATGGATTAAGAAGGGAAGATTGGTTACCAAGAAGTTCACGTGAAAAAGCTAAAAAGGTAGAAGCTACAATTGAAAGATTGGAGCAAAAATATTTACGAACAGTTACGGCAGAGGAAGTAGCAGCTGAACTTGGATTGACAACAGAAGAAGTTATACAAGTTGTCAATGAAAACTTCTTTTCCAATGTCCTTTCAATTGATGAACAAATCCATGACCAAGAAGATGGCGAAAACGTCAATATTATAATCAAAGATGAAAAAACGAAAACACCTGAAGACGTTCTGATTCAAGATGAACTTTATGAGCAATTAGCAGAATTAATTTCTCAATTAAATGAGAAGGAGCAATTAGTAATTAGTTTATTTTATAAAGAAGAATTAACATTAACGGAAATTGGACAAGTATTAGGGCTGTCTACGTCAAGAATTTCTCAGATTCATTCCCGAGCATTATTTAAACTTAGAAAAGTGTTAGAAAAAATCGTATCATAAAGTAGGGAATTATATGAATACAGTACTATGGATGATTAGCTTTGCACTACATATAACAACTATATATATACTAGTGGTTCTGTTTACTCGCTATCGTTCTCTTAAAGAATTAGAGGATTCTCAAAAAAACATTCAGAAAGAAACAGAAGAAGCATTATCCTATTTTTTAATGGAGATAAAAGAAGAAAACGAAAAGTTTTTAGCACAATTTAATCAAAAAGAATTCTTTTCCGCAAAGGGCCAAAAAATTTTAGAAGAAAAAAATATCCCTCCAAAAATAGACGTAAATAGAAAAAATGAAGTACCAAAACATTTAGAGAGTCTACTTCAATCACAAGAAGACGTCCTTGATGTTGAGGCGAAAGACAAAGATGACTATAATGAATCGGAATTTGATTTACGAACCAAAACTTTTAAATTATTAAATGATGGGTATAGTCCTGAAGAAATTGCCCAAAAATTAAATATAGGAAAAACAGAGGTTGAACTTTTTATCAAATTTAATGAAAATGAATGATTTACTTCTTGATTGCCGCTTTACCATGTGTTATATTTGTTTTTGGTGTTAATACACACGTTCGTTGATTTAAGCATTGGTGCTGCTTGAAGCAGTCTTGCTTAAAAATGATGCGGGCGGAGGATAAAAAACCATAGGAGGAAAAAGAGATGTCTGTTATTTCAATGAAGCAATTACTTGAAGCAGGTGTTCACTTCGGTCACCAAACACGCCGTTGGAACCCAAAAATGAAACGTTACATCTTTACTGAGCGTAACGGAATCTATATCATCGACCTTCAAAAAACGGTTAAGAAGGTTGAGGAAGCATACCAATTTACAAGAGAATTAGCTGCAAATGGAGGAACAATCCTTTTCGTTGGTACGAAAAAGCAAGCTCAAGATTCTGTAAAAGAAGAAGCTGAACGTGCAGGTATGTTCTATGTAAACCAACGTTGGTTAGGTGGAACATTAACTAACTTTGCTACAATTCAAAAGCGCATTAAACGTTTAAAAGACATTCAAAGAATGGAAGAAGACGGTACATTTGATGTTTTACCGAAAAAAGAAGTTGTTCAATTAAAGAAAGAATTAGAGCGTCTTGAAAAATTCTTAGGCGGTATTAAAGATATGAAACAACTTCCAGATGCGCTATTCGTCATCGACCCTCGTAAAGAGCGTATTGCAGTTGCTGAAGCACGTAAATTAAACATTCCAATTATCGGAATCGTTGATACAAACTGCGATCCAGATGAAATTGATTACGTGATCCCTGCAAACGATGATGCAATTCGCGCTGTAAAATTACTTACTTCTAAAATTGCAGATGCAATATTAGAAGGTAAACAAGGCGAAGAAACAACTACAACTGCTTAATGAGCAAAAAGGTGATAAGAGGGGATTGAAGCCTTTTATCACCTTTTTTTAAACAATGCATTGTATACATACAAAGGAATTTAAAGGAGGAAATTTGAATGGCAATTACTGCTCAAATGGTAAAAGAACTGCGTGAAAAAACTGGCGCTGGTATGATGGATTGTAAAAAAGCGTTAACAGAAACAAACGGAGATATGGAAAAAGCAATTGACTATCTTCGTGAAAAAGGTATTGCCAAGGCAGCTAAAAAAGCAGACCGTATTGCTGCTGAAGGTTCCACATTAATTAAAACTGAAGGTAACGATGCAGTAATTATTGAAGTTAACTCTGAAACTGACTTCGTAGCTAAGAACGAATCTTTCAAGAAATTACTTGAAGATTTAGCCGCACATCTTTTAGCAAAAAAGCCAGCTAACCTTGATGAGGCACTTGCTTCTACGATGGAAAATGGTCAAACTGTTCAAGATTACATCAATGAAGCAATTGCGAAAATTGGAGAGAAAATTACTCTTCGTCGATTTGAAGTAGTAGCTAAATCTGATAATGATGCATTTGGTGCATATTTACACATGGGTGGTCGCATTGCAGTATTAACTGTATTAGAAGGTACTACTGATGAGGAAGTTGCAAAAGATGTAGCGATGCACGTTGCCGCTGTTAACCCACGATACATCACTCGTGAAGAAGTTTCTCAATCAGAAGTTGACCATGAGCGCGAAGTACTTAAACAGCAAGCTCTTAACGAAGGTAAGCCTGAACATATTGTTGAAAAAATGGTTGAAGGTCGCTTAAACAAATTTTTTGAAGAAATTTGCTTACTTGACCAAAGCTTTGTTAAAAATCCAGATGAAAAAGTACGTGACTTCGTAAAAGGTAAAGGCGCGACTATTAAAACGTTTGTACGTTATGAAGTTGGTGAAGGAATCGAAAAACGTCAAGATAACTTCGCAGAAGAAGTTATGAACCAAGTGAAAAAATAATAATAGAAAAGTTTTAGGGTTAATTTAAATGGGAAATTTTTATCCCTATTTATTCTTTCGCAAGTAAAGGGAACGATGTCCCTTTACAAGTTCAAATAAAGGGAACACTAAACATGTGTTCCCTCTTTTTCGAAATTTATGAGCTCGTTGTCTACCATTATCCTTGTAGACAGCCATGAAAAGTTGGAGGGAATTATGGAAACACCGAAATATAAACGCATTGTCTTGAAATTAAGCGGTGAAGCTTTAGCTGGAAAACAAGGATTTGGAATTAATCCTACTGTTATTCAATCCATTGCCAAACAAGTAAAAGAAATTGCGGAACTTGGTATAGAAGTTGCAGTTGTAGTTGGTGGCGGCAATATTTGGCGAGGGAAAATCGGTAGTGAAATGGGCATGGATCGGGCAACGGCTGATTATATGGGAATGCTCGCTACAGTAATGAACTCGTTAGCTCTCCAAGATAGTCTTGAAAATTTAGGTATTCAAACACGCGTTCAAACTTCTATTGAAATGCGCCAAGTTGCTGAACCGTACATAAGAAGAAAAGCAATCCGTCACCTTGAGAAAAAGCGTGTCGTTATTTTTGCAGCAGGTACAGGAAATCCATACTTTTCAACAGATACAACGGCTGCATTGAGAGCAGCGGAAATTGAAGCAGATGTTATTTTAATGGCGAAAAACAATGTAGATGGTGTTTATAGTGCCGATCCGAAAAAAGATGCCTCTGCAATTAAATATGATCAATTATCCTATTTAGACGTATTGAAAGAAGGACTTGCAGTTATGGATTCCACTGCCTCCTCATTATGTATGGATAATGATATTCCATTAATTGTCTTCTCTATTATGGAAGAAGGAAATATTAAACGTGCTGTTTTAGGAGAAAATATCGGAACAATTGTAAGGGGGAAATAAGTTATGCCAAACCAAGTACTAAATCAATCCAAAGAACGAATGGATAAAGCTTTATCTGCTTTAAAACGTGAATTAGCAGGTGTTCGTGCTGGTCGCGCTAGTGCTTCACTGTTAGATAAAGTACAAGTTGATTATTATGGTGCTTTAACACCTGTTAACCAACTTGCATCAATCAGTGTTCCTGAAGCTCGATTACTTGTCATTCAACCTTATGACAAATCTTCCTTAGGAGAAATTGAAAAAGCAATCTTAAAATCAGATTTAGGTTTAACACCAACTAGTGATGGCTCTGTTATTCGTATTACAATTCCGGCATTAACAGAGGAACGTCGTAAAGAATTAGCTAAGCTTGTTCGAAAATATTCAGAAGATGCAAAAGTAGCTGTACGAAACGTTCGTCGTGATGCAAACGATGAATTGAAGAAACTTGAAAAAAATGGTGAAATTACAGAAGATGATTTAAGAAGCTATCAAGATGATGTACAGAAGCTAACTGATGAATTTGTAAAGAAAATTGATGAAGCTACAAAAGAGAAAGAAAAAGAAATCATGGAAGTTTAATCGGTTTCTTTGTAAAATAGAAATGTGTAAAAAACCCTCTTTGCTTTACAGGGGGTTTTTTTGTTCATCAGACATGGATAGAAAATCTATTACATATTTTCTCTTTGGAGGATTCGCATGTTTAATTTCTTGAAAAAATGGAAAAACTCCGAACAACCTAATCAATCTATATCTGTAGAAGAATTAAAAAAACATGAAATACCCCAACATGTAGCCATCATCATGGATGGAAATGGACGCTGGGCGAAAAAACGCTCCCTTCCAAGAATGGCAGGGCATCATGAAGGAATGAAGGTCGTTAGAAGAGTGACAAAATTGGCCAATCAACTAGGGGTGAAAGTATTAACATTATATGCTTTTTCAACAGAAAATTGGAAAAGGCCAAAACTAGAAGTTGAATATTTAATGAAATTACCAGAAGAATTTTTAAGCACATTTTTGCCTGAGTTAGTCGAACAAAATGTGCAGGTTCGTGTAATTGGTGATTTGAAACAGTTACCAGAACATACTAGACGTGCTGTGACCAAAGCGATTGAGGAAACTAAAAATAATTCAGGACTCATTTTGAATTTTGCTTTAAACTATGGAAGTCGTGCGGAAATTGTTAAAGCCGTTCAGGAGATTGCACAAAATTATAAGAATGGACAAATCTCTTTGGATGAAATTAATGAAGAAACATTTTCATCATATTTAATGACCCATTCATTGTATGACCCTGACCTTTTGATTCGTACAAGTGGTGAGCTACGCTTAAGTAACTTTTTACTTTGGCAGCTAGCTTATACAGAATTTTGGTTTACAGATGTTTTATGGCCAGACTTTCAAGAAGAGCATTTCCTAAAGGCCATTTCTGATTTTCAACATAGAGGTCGCAGATTCGGCGGCGTTTAGAAGGTGATATAAATATGAAAACTCGAATTATAACAGCAATCGCAGCAGCAGCTTTATTTATTCCAGTCGTTGTTATAGGTGGGATACCATTTTCTATTTTAGTATATATGATGGCATCAATTGGTTTATTTGAATTGTTGAGAATGAAAAAAATTAAGATAACATCCGTTCCGGGAATTGCTAGCTTATTGTTTCTATGGGTATTATTATTTCCTGAACGTTATATTGAGGTTTTAAATGATATAAATATTAGTAAGGTTGGTACGGTTTTTCTTGCTGCTTTGTTTTTCTTGACCTACACGGTTATTACGAAAAATCGATTTACATTTGATGATGTTGGCTTTTCAATTGTGGCTATTTTATATGTTGGGGTTGGGTTTTACTTTTTGATTGAAACAAGAGAGCGTGGGCTAGAGTACATACTTTTTGCTATGTTTCTCATATGGGCAACCGATTCAGGAGCCTATTTTATAGGAAAGTCGTATGGTAAAAACAAGCTTTGGCCTGAAATTAGTCCGAATAAAACGATTGAAGGATTCTTTGGAGGTATTTTGTCTGCTCTAATAGTTGGAATCATCTTTCAAGCTGTGACAAACTTTACAGAGTCATATTTACATTTGGTTGTCATTACCATTTTTGTTTCTGTTTTTGGACAAATTGGTGATTTAGTAGAATCAGCACTAAAAAGGCATTATGATGTGAAAGATTCTGGTACAATATTACCGGGACATGGTGGGATTTTAGACCGTTTTGATAGTTTGTTATTCGTTTTACCTATTTTATATTTTTTATTAATTATATTTTGACGCGTTAATTGATTGGGAGTGACAATGTGAGGTACATAAGTTTACTTGGAGCAACTGGTTCGATTGGTCAACAGACTCTTGATATCATTAGGCATCATCGGGACCATTTTCAATTAGTAGCGATGAGCTTTGGACGAAATATAGATCTTGGGTTAAAAGCGATTCATGAATTTCAGCCTGAATTGGTCGCTGTTCAATCAAAAGAGATTTATGAAAAAATTGTTCACGAATGTCCAGCCAATGTTACGATTAAATATGGTAATGAAGCTTTAATAGAGGTTTCAACATATGATAAAGCGAATATACTTGTCAATGCAGTTATTGGTAGTGTAGGTTTAGTCCCAACCTTACATGCTATTGAAGCAAAAAAAGACATAGCAATCGCTAATAAAGAGACATTAGTAACAGCAGGGCATATTGTCACAGAATATGCCAAGCGTCATGAGGTGAATTTACTACCAGTTGATAGTGAACACTCTGCAATCTTTCAATGCCTGCAAGGTGAAAAGGAAAAAAACATTGAACGCTTAATATTAACTGCTTCAGGAGGAAGCTTTCGTAATCAAACAAGAGAAGAATTGAAGGATGTAACAGTTGAACAAGCATTAAACCACCCAAATTGGTCAATGGGCGCCAAAATTACCATTGATTCAGCAACAATGATGAATAAAGGTCTAGAAGTCATTGAAGCTCACTGGTTATTTTCAATTGATTATGAGAAAATTAATGTATTATTACATAAAGAAAGCATTATTCATTCTATGATTGAATTTCATGATGGGAGTGTAATTGCACAGCTTGGTACACCGGATATGAAAGTACCTATTCAATATGCATTAACTTATCCAGACAGGCTACCATTATCTATTACCGAGCGTTTAAATTTGGCTGAAATCGGAACACTTCATTTTAGTAACGTTGATTTTGATCGCTTTCGCTGCTTAAAATTTGCCTATGATTCGGGTAAAATAGGTGGTACAATGACAACCGTTTTAAATGCAGCAAACGAAGTGGCTGTACAGGCCTTTTTAGAAGGGAAAATATCTTTTCTAGCTATTGAAGATTTAATCGAGCAAGCTTTAAGTAAGCATCAAGCTATTCAAAATCCATCATTAGAAGAAATATTACACGTTGATCAAACAACAAGATATTATGTTCAATCATTAATTAAATAAAGGTGGTTTTGCTTGTGAACACGGTTATTTCTTTTATATTAATTTTTGGCGCACTCGTATTCTTCCATGAGCTGGGGCATTTAATAATGGCAAAACGAGCAGGTATTTTATGTAGAGAATTTGCTATAGGATTTGGCCCAAAAGTTTTCCATTTTAAAAAGAGTGAGACCGTTTATACTATCCGCCTACTACCAATTGGTGGGTTTGTGAGAATGGCTGGTGAAGACCCGGAAATGATTGATGTAAAACCGGGATATCATGTCGGCCTACTCTTTAATTCAAAAGGTGAAGTAGAGAAAATTATTTTGAATCAAAAAGATAAATATCCAGATGCGAAAGTAATCGAAGTAGAAAAAGCTGATGTTGAACGTGAAATGTTTATAACCGGATATGAAGAGGGAGAAGAAAGACTACAACGTTTTGAAGTGAGTAAAACTTCATACTTTGTTGTTGATGGAGAAGAAATTCAAATTGCACCATATGAACGTCAATTTGCTTCTAAAACGTTAGGACAGCGCACATTAGCAATTATTGCTGGACCTTTTATGAACTTTGTTTTAGCATTTGTCGTTTTATTTTTACTTGGATTTATTCAAGGGGCACCTATCAATGAGCCTATTTTAGGTGAACTAACAGAAGATGGCGCTGCAAAGGAAGCCGGCTTACAACAAGGAGATATCGTAAAATCAATCGCTGGTAATCCTGTTGATGAGTGGAGAGATGTTGTTGAAATCGTTCGGGAAAATCCCGAGAAAGAGCTTCCGTTTGTTATTGAACGTAACGGAGAAACAATTGATTTGTCTGTAACGCCAGAAGCTAGACAGGTTGGGGAAGAAACAATTGGCTTGATTGGTGTTTACAGTCCTGTTGAAAAAACATTACTGGGGTCTCTTCAATTTGGGATAACAGAGACATATCGTTGGACAAAGGAAATTTTGCTCAGCTTAGGAAAATTAATTACAGGACAATTTTCTATTGAAATGCTCTCAGGTCCAGTAGGGATATATGATATGACAGGAAAAATTGCCCAAACAGGTATCATTAACCTGTTAAATTGGACGGCACTTTTAAGTATAAACCTTGGGATTATGAACCTACTACCAATTCCAGCACTTGATGGTGGAAGGCTACTTTTCTTTGCAATTGAGGCTGTAAGAGGAAAGCCAATTGATCGTCAAAAAGAAGGAATCGTCCACTTTATCGGCTTCGCTTTACTAATGTTATTAATGCTTGTTGTAACATGGAATGATTTACAACGCTTTTTCTTTTAGGTTTTTTTCTTAAACCTCTTCGCTTCAGAAGGATGCTTTCCGAAGATGTTTCGTGAGCCTTCTGTGTTTTACACACTACGGGGTCTTGCTATGCTCGTTTTTTTCAAAAGGAAAGCTGCCTTTTGCTAAAAAATTCATTCAAATGTAGCATAATGGATTTATTTTAAAAAAAAAAACAACAATCTTTTAGAAAATAACCTACTTTTAAAAATATGATTTTCAAAGATATTGAAATACGGAATTGAGGTGCAGAATATGAAACAAAGTATGTCATTTATTCCGACGTTACGTGAAGTTCCAGCGGATGCAGAAGTAAAAAGTCATCAGCTCTTATTACGAGCTGGGTTTATTCGTCAAACGGCAAGTGGCGTATATAGCTACTTACCTCTTGCTACAAAGGTGTTAAAAAAAATTGAATCAATCGTTCGTGAAGAAATGAATCGAGCTGGAGCGGTTGAACTTGTAATGCCAGCGCTTCAACAAGCTGAATTATGGCAGGAATCCGGCCGATGGTATTCATATGGTCCAGAGTTAATGAGAATTAAAGACCGACATGATCGTGATTTTGCACTTGGACCGACACATGAAGAAGTGATTACAAGCCTTGTACGTGATGAAATTAAATCATACAAGCGTTTACCGATTACGTTATACCAAATTCAGACGAAATTCCGCGATGAAAAGCGTCCTCGATTTGGACTATTGCGTGGTCGTGAATTTATTATGAAGGATGCGTACTCGTTCCATTCTTCTTATGAGAGCTTAGATGAAACATATGAAAAAATTCGTCAAGCCTATAGCAATATTTTTACTCGTTGTGGACTAAATTTCCGTGCGGTTATTGCGGACTCTGGGGCAATGGGTGGAAAAGATACACATGAATTTATGGTTCTTTCCGAAATCGGTGAAGACACAATCGCATACTCTGATTCTTCTGATTTTGCTGCAAATATTGAAATGGCTCCAGTTGTAGTAGAGTATGAAAAAGCAAATGAACAAGAACAAGAGCTTGTAAAAGTAGAGACACCGAATCAAAGAACGATTGAAGAGGTATCAGCATTTTTAAATATTGATAACACAAAATGTATTAAATCTTTATTATTTAAGGTTGATGAAAAGTTTGTGTTAGTACTTGTACGTGGTGACCATGAAGTTAATGATATTAAATTAAAAAACTTATATGAAGCTTCTGTTGTTGAACTTGCAACGGAAGAAGAAACAAAAGAAGTTATGGATTGTGTTCCTGGTTTTATAGGACCAATCAATATCGATTCAGAAAAAGTAGATATAATAGCTGATCATGCAGTCTCCTATATTGTAAATGGAGTATGTGGAGCAAATGAAGAAAATGCTCATTATAAAGGGGTAAATCCTGAACGTGATTTCAAAGTTAAACAATATGCTGATTTACGCTTTATTCAAGAGGGAGACCCATCTCCAGATGGAATTGGAACAATTAAATTTGCGAAAGGTATTGAAGTTGGACATGTATTTAAATTAGGAACACGATATAGTAATGATATGAAAGCTACTTATTTAGATGAAAACGGAAAAGCTCAACCAATGATTATGGGTTGCTATGGAATTGGAGTATCTCGTACATTATCAGCAGTTGTCGAACAATTTCATGATGATAATGGAATTACATGGCCAGTATCCGTTGCACCATTCCATGTACATTTAATTCCAGTAAACATAAAAAATGAAGATCAACAATCCTTAGCAAACCGATTATATGATGAACTATTAACAAATGGATTTGAAGTTTTATATGATGATCGACCTGAACGTGCTGGTGTTAAGTTTGCAGATTCTGATTTAATTGGTATACCAGTACGTGTTGTAATTGGAAAGAAAGCAAATGAAGGAATTGTTGAAGTAAAGGTACGTAAAACAGGTGAAAGCATGGAAGTTCCAATTCACGAACTAAAAGATACACTTCAACAATTATTGCAAAATCTATAAGCTGAAAGGTAATAATTATAAATGAAAGTTTGATCCTTTCATGTTATGATGATTAAGGAAGGTACCTCAAGCTCTGAGGTACCTCACTTTGTTATAGAAAATAAAACTTCCTTGATTATTTTGGAGAGAGGGGAAAACTTTGAATGGATGAGAAAATAAAGGAACAGAAGGAACGATTTCGACTCCTACTCCAACAATTACAATTAAATAATGATGAAATCATACAATACTTTGAAAATGGTGCTATTCAAAAACTAACTGTCCACAAGACCAAAAAAAGCTGGCATTTTCAATTTTTATTAAATCAAATATTACCTTATGAAATCTATCAACTACTTCATAGTCGACTAGTAAATAGCTTTTCTCACATAGCCAATGTCACATTTTCTATTAAAGTTGAAGAACCAGAAGTTGCAGAATCATTAATTCAGTCATATTGGCCAGCATGTATACAAGAAATAGACGGTATTTCACCACCTATTTTATCTCTTTTATCCAATCAAGTTCCAAAAATCCAAGGATTAAAACTAATTGTTAACACACGAAATGATACGGAGTCACAGGCGATCAAGAAAAAATATGGATCATATATTCAAAATATATTTGAATCATATGGATTTCCCGCCTTGCAAATAGATACACAAATTAATATATCTGATGAAGAACTCAGGAAGTTTGAGGAGCAAAGACAAAAAGAGGATCAAGAAAAAGTCATTCAGGCAATTGCAGAAATGGAAAATCGTCAAAAAGCAGTGAAGGAAGAAGAAAGTGAACAGCCTACAGGTCCTCTAATTATTGGATATCCAATTAAAGATGAAGAAGAAATTCGTACATTAGATAGCATTATAGAAGAAGAGAGAAGAGTTGTTATTCAAGGTTTTGTATTTGATGCAGAAACAAAAGAACTAAAAAGTGGTCGAACGTTATGTACATTTAAAATAACCGACTACACGAATTCCATTCTTGTGAAAATGTTTGCTCGCGATAAAGAGGATGCAAAAACATTACAAATGATTAACAAAGGTATGTGGCTAAAGGTTCGCGGAAGTATTCAAAACGATACATTTGTCCGTGATCTAGTAATGATTGCTAATGACATTAACGAAATAAAACCGAAAGAAAGACAAGACACAGCTGAAGAAGGAAAGAAACGTGTTGAATTGCATCTTCATTCTCCAATGAGTCAAATGGACGCTGTAACATCAATTTCAACACTCGTTGGGCAAGCAAAAAAATGGGGACATGATGCTATTGCAATAACCGACCATTCTGTTGTACAAGCATTTCCTGAAGCATACTCAGCAAGTAAAAAGCATGGTATTAAAATGATTTATGGATTAGAAGCAAATATTGTAGATGATGGAGTTCCGATTACATATAACGATGCTCCTATATTGTTAGAGGATGCAACATATGTTGTCTTTGACGTAGAAACAACCGGGTTATCTGCTGTTTATGATACCATTATCGAACTTGCTGCTGTTAAGATAAAAAATGGGGAAATTATTGATCGATTCGAATCATTTGCTAATCCACATGAGCCTCTGTCAGCAACAACGATTGAATTAACGGGAATTACGGACGATATGGTAAAGGATGCACCAGATGTCGATGAAGTGTTACGTAAATTTAAAGATTGGGTAGCTGATAGTATATTAGTTGCTCATAACGCAAGCTTCGATATGGGCTTTTTAAATGTTGGTTATCAACGACTTTTAGGAGAAGAAAAAGCTATTAATCCTGTTATCGATACATTAGAGCTTGCACGCTCCCTATACCCAGATTTAAAGAACCATAGACTTAATACGTTATGTAAAAAATTTGATATAGAACTAACCCAGCATCACCGTGCTATTTATGATGCCGAAGCGACGGGATATTTATTAATTAAAATGTTAAAGGATGTAGAAGAAAGAGGCATTCGTTTACACAATGAGATGAACGAAAAGCTCGGTGATGGAAAAGCTTATCAACGTTCAAGACCTTTCCATGCTATTTTACTAGCTCAAAACGAAACAGGCCTTAAAAACTTGTTTAAGCTAGTTTCTTTATCACACGTTGAATACTTTTATCGTGTACCGAGAATACCAAGGTCTGTACTAACTAAACATCGTGAAGGGATTCTAGTTGGATCTGGCTGTGATAAAGGTGAAGTCTTTGAAGGTATGATGCAAAAATCACAGGAAGAGGTCGAAAAAATCGCTAAATTTTACGATTATCTAGAAGTGCATCCCCCAGCTATATACCAGCATTTAATAGAATTAGAGCTTGTTCGAAACGATGTGGCGTTGAGAGATATTATTAAAAATATTGTAAAGCTTGGTGAAAAGTTAAACATTCCTGTTGTAGCAACCGGTAATGTTCATTATTTAAATAAAGAAGATAAAATATATCGAAAAATACTGATTAGCTCACAAGGAGGAGCTAATCCATTAAATCGACATACTTTACCAGATGTTCATTTTCGAACAACAAATGAAATGCTAGAAGCTTTTCAATTTTTAGGGAAAGAAAAAGCAGAAGAAATTGTAGTAGGAAATTCTCAAAAAATTGCTTCATTAATAGGAGAAGTAAAACCAATTAAAGACGATTTATATACACCGAAAATTGAAGGTGCAGAAGAAGAAATTCGTGGAATGAGCTATGAAAGAGCTAGAAGTATTTACGGAGATCCGTTACCTGAAATTGTTGAAGCTCGCTTAGAGAAGGAATTAAAAAGTATTATAGGACATGGATTTGCGGTTATTTACTTAATTTCTCATAAACTTGTAAAAAAGTCACTTGATGATGGTTACCTTGTCGGTTCACGTGGATCAGTTGGATCATCTTTTGTGGCAACAATGACGGAGATTACAGAGGTTAATCCACTTCCTCCACATTATGTTTGTCCTGACTGTAAGCACTCTGAATTTTTCAATGATGGTTCAGTCGGTTCAGGCTTTGATTTACCTGATAAAGATTGTCCAAAATGTGGAGCTAAATATAATAAAGATGGTCACGATATCCCGTTTGAAACGTTTTTAGGCTTTAAAGGGGATAAAGTCCCTGATATTGATTTGAACTTCTCAGGTGAATATCAGCCACGTGCCCATAACTATACAAAAGTGTTATTTGGTGAAGATAACGTTTACCGAGCAGGAACGATTGGTACGGTTGCGGAAAAAACAGCTTATGGCTTTGTAAAAGGATATGCAAATGATCATAACATTCTTATGCGCGGTGCAGAGATTGACCGACTTGTTCAAGGATGTACTGGTGTTAAGCGAACAACAGGGCAACATCCAGGAGGAATTATCGTTGTTCCAGATTATATGGATATTTACGATTTTTCACCAATTCAATACCCAGCTGATGATACGAGTGCTGAATGGAGAACAACTCACTTTGATTTCCACTCGATCCATGATAACTTATTAAAACTAGATATCCTTGGACACGATGATCCGACCGTTATTCGTATGTTACAAGATTTAAGTGGTATAGATCCAAAAACGATTCCGACAGATGATCCTGAAGTGATGAAAATATTCAGTGGAACTGAATCACTCGGTGTAACGGAAGAACAAATCATGTGTAAAACAGGAACATTAGGAATTCCTGAATTTGGAACACGATTTGTTAGACAAATGCTTGAAGATACAAAACCGACAACCTTTTCTGAGCTCGTCCAAATATCTGGGTTATCACACGGGACAGATGTATGGCTCGGAAATGCTCAAGAATTAATTCAAGATGGAACTTGTACATTAAGTGAAGTAATCGGATGTCGTGACGATATAATGGTATATTTAATTTATCAAGGTCTAGAACCATCTCTAGCCTTTAAAATTATGGAGTTTGTTCGTAAAGGAAAAGGATTACAGCCTGAATGGGAAGAGGAAATGAGAAAAAATGGAGTGCCAGATTGGTATATTGAATCTTGTAAAAAAATTAAATACATGTTTCCAAAGGCCCATGCCGCAGCCTACGTATTAATGGCTGTACGGATCGCATACTTTAAAGTACACTTTCCTCTTTTATATTATGCAACTTATTTTACAGTTCGTGCGGATGATTTTGATATTGAATCGATGATTAAAGGTTCAACGGCGATTCGCGCTAAAATTGAAGAAATCAATGCAAAGGGTCTGGATGCAACACCGAAGGAAAAAAGTTTACTAACCGTATTAGAAATGGCACTTGAAATGTGTGAAAGAGGATTTTCTTTCCAAAAAGTTGATTTATATCGATCTAGTGCAACAGAATTTATTATTGATGGAGACACACTTATTCCACCATTTAATTCCATTCCTGGCTTAGGAACAAATGCGGCTATTAATATTGTAAAAGCAAGAGAAGAAGGAGACTTTTTATCAAAAGAGGACTTAAGGGAAAGAGGTCGGATTTCCAAAACAATTCTAGAATACTTAGATAATCACGGATGTTTAAAGTCACTTCCAGAGCAAAATCAATTGTCCTTGTTTTAAGGTTTGATTTGCATTCCTTTAACGGTTATGTTATATTCAATATGGAAATGCTAACGGGAAATGGTAAAGAGTGGGGAAACCCACTCTTTCCTATTGGGAAAAAATTTTTGGAGCATTTCGTTCGCCCAAAACCTCAATTGTTATGGACTGTACATACTCCCTGCTACTATAGCAGGGATTTTCATCAATTTAGGTCTCGAAAACATGAGGAGGAAAATAATGAGTAAATCTGTAACGGGAATTGTAGAAGAACTTGTGACCCCTATAGTGGATGAGATGAATTTAGAGCTTGTTGATATTGAATATGTAAAAGAGGGAAAGAATTGGTTTTTACGAGTATTTGTTGATTCTGATACGGGTGTTGATATTGAAGAATGTGGACAGCTAAGTGAAAAATTAAGTGTAAAATTAGATGAAATTGATCCAATTCCACATAATTATTTTCTTGAAGTATCTTCACCTGGAGCAGAAAGACCTTTAAAGAATGCGAAAGATTTTGAGAAATCAATAGGGAAACATGTTCTCGTTAAAACATATGAACCAATAAATGGAGAAAAACAATTTGAAGGGGAGCTTACAAGTTTTGACGGTGAAACTGTCACCTTAAATATAAGAGTGAAAACTAGAACAAAAGAGGTAACAATTCCTTATGAAAAAATCGCAAAAGCAAGATTGGCTGTTTCATTTAATTTTTAATTATTTTCTAAATGCAAGGGGGAACACACTCAATGAGCAGTGAACTATTAGATGCCCTAACGGTATTGGAAAAAGAAAAGGGCATAGGAAAAGAGGTTATTATTGAAGCAATTGAGGCAGCACTTATTTCTGCCTATAAACGTAATTTTAATCAAGCACAAAATGTTCGTGTAGATATCAATCGTGAAACAGGAACGATGCGCGTTTTTGCTAGAAAAGAAATCGTTGATGAAGTGTTAGATCCACGATTAGAAATTTCTTTAGAAGAAGCAAAATCCATAAACCCTAACTATGAAACGGGCGACACAGTGGAGATTGAAGTAACACCGAGGGATTTTGGGCGAATTGCTGCACAAACAGCAAAGCAAGTTGTAACACAACGTGTTCGTGAAGCTGAACGTGGAGTAATTTATGCTGAATTTATCGATCGTGAAGAAGATATTATGACAGGTATTGTCCAAAGAACGGATTCTAAATTTATTTATGTCAGCTTAGGAAAAATTGAGGCATTATTACCGATTAGTGAACAAATGCCAAATGAACAATATCAACCTCATGATCGCATTAAAGTCTATATTACAAAAGTCGAAAAAACGACAAAAGGTCCACAAATTTTTGTTTCTCGAACTCATCCGGGTTTATTAAAACGACTTTTTGAGTTGGAAGTGCCAGAAATTTATGATGGTACAGTAGAAATTAAATCTGTTGCACGTGAAGCGGGCGATCGTTCGAAAATTTCCGTTCACTCTGATAATCCAGAAGTCGATCCAGTTGGTGCATGTGTAGGACCTAAAGGCCAACGCGTACAAACTATTGTGAATGAACTAAAGGGTGAAAAAATCGATATTGTTCGTTGGTCAGAAGACCCTGTCGAATTTGTTGCGAATGCATTAAGCCCTTCAAAAGTATTAGAAGTTATTGTGAATGAAGAGGAAAAATCTACAACGGTTATTGTTCCAGACTATCAATTATCACTTGCTATCGGAAAGCGTGGACAAAATGCACGACTTGCAGCTAAATTAACAGGTTGGAAGATTGATATTAAAAGTGAATCAGATGCAAGAGAAGCTGGTATATTCCCAACAAACAACGAAGAAGTATCCCTATTAGATGAGCAAGAAGAGCAAGACGAATAGAGGTGATTGAAATGTCAAAGGCCAAAAAAATCCCTTTGCGAAAATGTGTAGCTACAGGTGAGATGAAACCGAAAAAAGAGCTTGTTCGAATTGTTCGATCTAAAGAAGGAGAAGTGTTTGTTGATTTGACAGGTAAGAAAAATGGACGTGGAGCTTATTTAACATTAGATAAGGATTGTATTTTAAAAGCAAAGAAAAAGAATATTTTATCTAATCACTTAAATGTTAACGTACCGGAATCCATTTATGATGAATTATTAGAACTTATAGAGAAGGAGAACCTCTCTTCAAAATGAAAAATCAGAGCTGGATGAATCTGTTAGGACTTGCAAATCGGGCAAGAAAAGTAATTTCTGGGGAAGAGCTTGTATTAAAAGAAGTTCGAAATCATAAGGCGAAGTTAGTTCTAATATCAGAGGATGCTTCGCCAAATACGATGAAAAAGGTGACAGATAAATGTCACTTTTATCATGTACCTGTTGTAAAAGTCAAAGATCGATATCAATTAGGACTTGCGATTGGAAAAGGTCAGCGAGTTGTTGTGGCTGTAATCGATCAAGGATTTGCGGAGAAATTACACCAAATGCTCGATTAATTTCTTTGGGGGTGAATTTATGGCAAAAATGAGAGTTTATGAATATGCAAAACAACAAAACATGTCTAGTAAAGAAGTGATACAAACATTGAAAAATATGGAAGTAGAAGTATCTAACCACATGTCTATGATTGATGAAGAAGTAATTGATCGTCTAGATAAGCAACTAAATAAAAAACAACCAAAAGAAGAACCGAAAAAACAAAAGCCAGTTAATCGTGTAAACAATTTTAATGAAAATGATGATGACGAATATTTTGTTAAGAAAAAACAAAGTAAAAAAGGGGAAGTAAAGCCAGAAGCTCGTAAAAATAAAGAGGAATCTCACATAAGTGAAAATAAAGTATTTAATAATAAGAAAAATAAAAAGAATAAAAACCAAAAGAAAAAACAAAAACAAGCTTCTAACGAGCAAGTGAAGCCGAAAAAAGAGCTTCCTGAGAAAATTACGTTTACGGAATCATTAACGGTTGGAGAATTAGCTGAAAAATTAGGAAAAGAACCTACTGAAATTATTAAAAAATTAATGATGCTTGGTATTATGGCAACTATTAACCAAGATCTTGATAAAGATACAATTGAACTGATTGCTTCAGAATACGGGGTTGAAGTGGAAGAAGAGATTGTATTTGATGAAACGGAATTCGAAAAATATGAAATAGAAGATAATGAAGAAGACTTAGAAGTTCGTCCTCCAATTGTTACAATTATGGGTCATGTTGACCATGGTAAAACAACATTACTTGATTCCATTCGTAAAACAAAAGTAGCCGCTGGTGAAGCTGGAGGTATAACACAGCATATCGGTGCTTATCAAGTAGAAGTTAACGGAAAGAAAATAACGTTCTTAGATACTCCAGGACACGCAGCATTTACAACAATGCGAGCACGTGGTGCAAAAGTTACGGATATTACGATTTTAGTCGTAGCAGCGGATGATGGTGTTATGCCACAAACAATTGAAGCGATAAATCATGCAAAAGCTGCAGAAGTCCCAATTATTGTTGCTGTTAATAAAATGGATAAACCGACAGCTAATCCAGACCGTGTCATGCAAGAGTTAACAGAGCACGGTTTAGTTCCAGAGGACTGGGGAGGCGACACAATATTTGTTCCTATTTCAGCTTTAAAGGGCGATGGCATCGATGATCTATTAGAAATGATTCTTCTTGTAAGTGAAGTAGAAGAATTAAAAGCAAATTCAAAGAGACTTGCTACAGGTACGGTAATTGAAGCTGAATTGGATAAAGGAAGAGGGTCTGTTGCGACACTCCTCATTCAAAATGGTACATTAAAAGTAGGAGATCCTATCGTCGTTGGTAATACCTATGGCCGTGTACGTGCGATGGTAAACGACTTAGGACGTCGTGTTAAAGAAGCTGGGCCTTCTACTCCTGTAGAAGTAACAGGTTTAAATGATGTTCCTTTAGCAGGAGATCGTTTCATGGCATTTGAAGATGAGAAAAAAGCTCGTCAAATCGGTGAAGCACGTGCTCAAAAACAATTAGAACAACAACGTAGTGAAAAAGCGAAACTAAGCCTTGACGATTTATTTGAGCAAATAAAACAAGGTGACATGAAAGAAATTAATATTATCGTAAAAGCAGATGTTCAAGGTTCTGTTGAAGCATTATCTGCAGCACTTCAAAAAATCGAAGTTGAAGGTGTAAAGGTTAAAATTATTCACACAGGTGTAGGGGCAATTACTGAGTCTGACATTATTTTAGCGTCAGCATCTAATGCCATTGTAGTTGGATTTAATGTACGTCCTGATGCAAATGCTAAACGCACAGCAGAAGCTGAAAATGTAGATATTCGTCTACACCGAATAATTTACAAAGTAATTGAAGAAATTGAAGCAGCTATGAAGGGTCTATTAGATCCTGAATTTGAAGAAAAAGTAATCGGCCAATTAGAAGTACGTCAAACGTTTAAAGTATCTAAAATCGGTACGATTGCAGGTTGCTATGTAACAGATGGTTCTGTTACACGAAACAGTGGAATCCGTTTAATACGTGATGGTATCGTTATCTTTGAAGGTGAGATTGATACACTTAAACGCTTTAAAGATGATGTTAAAGAAGTATCACAAGGCTATGAGTGTGGTATTACAATTAAAAACTTCAATGATATTAAAGAAGGAGATGTCATAGAGGCTTACGTGATGGAGGAAGTTAAGCGTTAATGCTCGGATATATCGAATGTGAGTGCATCATCTATGATGCCCAATCTTTAAAAGAAAAAAGAGCAGTATTGCAGAAAGTGATGAAAAGAGCGCAAAATAAGTTTAATGTTTCCGTTGCTGAAATTGACCATCAAAATGTTTGGCAACGGACAAAACTAGGAATTGCATGTATTTCCTCCAGTCGAAAAGTAACGGAAAAAGAGTTGGATGAGGTTTTAAAGCTCATCGACTCTTTTCCTGAACTTGAGCGAACTGTGACCACATTCGATTGGGTATAAATGAGGTGATGGAATGAATTTACGAGCCAACCGTATTGCTGAACAGATGAAAAAAGAATTAAGTGATATCATTGGTAGAAAGATAAAGGACCCAAGAATTGGTTTTGTCACTGTTACGGATGTTCGGGTTTCCGGTGATTTACAAATTGCTAAAATTTACATCTCTGTATTAGGAGATGAAGAACAAAAAGAAAATACGTTAAAAGGACTGGCGAAAGCAAAAGGCTTTATCCGCTCTGAAATTGGTCAGAGAATTCGTCTAAGAAAAACTCCTGAAATTCATTTTGAGTTTGATGAATCCATTGACTACGGAAACCGTATTGAAACACTAATTAATGAACTAAATCGTGGAAAAGAAAATGAGTCTGAATAATATTAGCGTTTTTTAACATAAAGTATGGTGACCGCATGAATACATAGGTCACCTTCTTTTTTCATCCTACTTTATTATCAGAAGGAGGATCTTCACTTGGATGGAGTTATACTTTTACATAAACCTTCTGGCATGACATCACATGATTGTGTCAATAAAATCCGTAAGCTTTTTCACACAAAAAAGGTTGGACATACTGGTACATTAGATCCTGATGTTTCAGGGGTTCTCCCTATCTGCATTGGTCGAGCAACGAAAATTGCTCAATATTTAACCGCTTCCTATAAAACTTATGAAGCAGAAGTGACATTAGGGGTTGCGACAACGACTGAGGATGCATCAGGGGAAATAATCGACCAAAAAAAAGTATCAGAGACATTGTCTATAAAAGAAGTAGAAGAAGTCCTAAATAAAATGGTGGGAAAACTAGATCAAATCCCTCCTATGTATTCAGCAGTAAAGGTAAATGGAAAGAAGCTTTATGAGTATGCTCGAGAAGGAATAGAGGTTGAACGACCACCGAGAACGGTTTATATTGAGGAACTTAAACGAATATCTGATCTTAAAAGAAAAGGAGATACGGTATCCTTCAACATTAAGGTCAACTGTTCAAAGGGGACATATATTCGAACACTAGCTGTTATGATTGGTGAACGTCTTGGGTATCCAGCTCATATGTCTCATTTAATTCGAACAAAATCGGGTCAATTTTCATTAGAACATTGTATTAACTTTGAGACGATAGAACAATATTTGAAAACAGGTCACTTTGAAAAAGGTCTATTATCGATTAGTGATGCATTAAACCATTTGCCGAAATTAACAATTAATGATACATTAGCAGAGAAAGTACAAAATGGTGCTTTGCTTAACATTCCTAAGCACTTCAAAAATTTGAATCAAGATGATCGAATTGCTATTTACCATCATGATAAATGCATTGCAATCTATATGATTCATCCGAAAAAGGATGGATATATTAAACCAGATAAAGTTCTCGTAACAAATTGATTTTAAAAAAAGAAGAGGGGAACGAACGTGAAGGTAATAAGGTTGTCGCATCCTCATCGTTATCAAGTCAATGACTTTTCACCAATGGTTATGGCACTCGGCTATTTTGATGGAGTACATAGAGGACATCAAAAAGTTATTTTAACTGCTAAAGAAATAGCAGAAGAATGGAATTTAAAAAGTGCTGTCATGACTTTTGATCCTCATCCCTCTGTTGTTTTAAAAAAAGATGTACAACATATTGAATATATTACTCCACTTAAAGAAAAAATAGCTTTAATAGAATCGCTTGGTATAGACATATTATTTGTCGTTGAATTTACGGAAATGTTTGCCTCCCTTTTACCACAACAATTTGTTGATCAATACATTATTGGTTTAAATATTCAACATGTTGTAGCAGGATTTGATTTTACGTATGGTCAATTAGGAAAAGGGACAATGGAAACGTTGCCATTTCATTCTCGTGAACAATTTACTCAAACTGTAATAGAAAAGCAAATGGAAGTTGACCGTAAAATAAGTTCGACACTTATTCGGAATGTGTTACGTAGCGGGGATGTACAATATGCAGCTAAATTGCTTGGGAGACCCCATAAAATTCGTGGAAAAGTCGTTCATGGGGAGAAGAGAGGAAGAAAAATTGGATTTCCGACAGCGAATATTGAAATTTTAGATGAATACTTAATCCCACCAACGGGAGTATACGCAGTATCGATTATTATTGACGATGTTGAATATAATGGTGTATGTAATATCGGTTATAAGCCAACCTTTCATGAGGAAAAGGGTGATAAACCGAGTATTGAAGTACATATCTTTCAATTCAATGAAAAGATTTATAATAAAGAAGTTACTGTTAAATGGCATAAACGAATTAGAAGTGAACAAAAATTTAATAGTGTACAAGAATTAATCAAACAAATTCATCAAGATAAAAAAGAAGCTGAGCAATATTTTTTAAGTAACCTCTGATAACTAATATTCTCGTTTTTATGTGGGGATATGAAATGCGTGTTGGAATTCACGCGACTCCCTGCGGAAAGGGAGCGACTTTCAACACCTTATATAACTAAGCTTTTAAAGAAAAAAATAATTTGCACTTTGTTTAATAATCTTTTCCTTGCATTTTTATGATATATTTAATATAATACTAATTGTGGCTTTAAAACCATTGCTTGGCAATTCGATTCACCAACGATTGCTAGGTAATAGGGGATTAAATAATAGGAGGTGAAAAAGGATGGCATTATCTCAAGAGCGTAAGAATGAAATCATTAACGAGTTTAAAACACATGAAACTGATACTGGTTCTCCAGAAGTTCAAATTGCTATCCTTACTGATAAAATCAATACGTTAAACGAACACTTACGTACTCACAAAAAAGACCATCATTCACGTCGTGGTTTATTAAAGATGGTAGGTAAACGTCGTAACTTATTAACTTACTTACGTAATAAAGACGTAACTCGTTATCGTGAATTAATTAACAAATTAGGTTTACGTCGATAATGAAAAAGCGGGATCTTTCCCGCTTTTTTAGTGTATATGAAGGTGAAAATTCTTAATTCTGTAAAGTAGTTAATATGCTTTTAGCCCTTTACGGAAACGTCCACCTAAAGTGTAGACATATACCGTAAAAAACAACAATCTTTTAAATATTTACTATAGAAAAAACTCTATCGTAATTATTTTCATATGCAAGTAAAATCAATATTGTTCATTATTTTCTATTTACATATACGTTTGAAATTGATATGTTGAAATAAATTAGTCCATAATAGTACATAGTGGATGTTTTACATAAGTAAGAGAGGGGTTCAATGATTTATGGAACAAGAAAAGCATGTCTTTTCCATAGAATGGGCTGGTAGAACATTAACTGTTGAAATCGGCCAATTAGCGAAACAAGCAAATGGAGCTGTACTAGTCCGCTATGGAGATACTGTCGTATTATCAACTGCTACTGCTTCTAAAGATGCGAAAGCAGTAGACTTTTTCCCACTAACTGTTAATTATGAAGAACGTTTATATGCTGTCGGGAAAATCCCGGGTGGGTTTATTAAACGTGAAGGACGTCCAAGTGAAAAAGCGATTTTAGCAAGTCGCTTAATTGACCGTCCGATTCGCCCGCTGTTCCCAGAGGGATTTCGTAATGAAGTACAAGTTGTAAGCATGGTGATGAGTGTAGATCAAGATTGTTCAGCTGAAATGGCAGCAATGTTTGGTTCATCTCTTGCTTTATCCGTCTCAGATATTCCTTTTGATGGACCAATTGCAGGTGTAACGGTAGGTCGTGTAGATGGCGAATTTGTTATAAACCCTACTGTTGAACAATCAGAAAAAAGTGATATCCATCTAGTCGTTGCTGGAACGAAAGATGCCATCAATATGGTTGAAGCTGGAGCAGACGAAGTTCCAGAAGAAACGATGCTTGAAGCAATTATGTTCGGTCATGAGGAAATCAAACGGTTAATTTCTTTCCAAGAAGAAGTAGTCAAGCAAATTGGTAAAGAAAAAATGGAAGTTGAATTATATGAGCTTGATGCTGAACTTGAAGAAAATGTTCGAAAATTAGCTCAAGAGAAAGAACTATTAAAAGCTATTCAAGTTGCTGAAAAGCACGCTAGAGAAGATGCGATTAATGCGGTAAAAGAAGAGATTGTTGCGATCTATGAAGAACAGGAAGTTGACGAAGATACAATAAAACAAGTTAAGGAAATTTTATCAAAGCTTGTAAAAGAAGAGGTTCGTCGCCTCATAACAGAAGAAAAAATTCGACCAGACGGACGTAAAGCTGATGAAATTAGACCTTTATCTTCACAAGTTGGCCTACTTCCTAGAACACATGGCTCTGGATTATTTACACGTGGCCAAACACAAGCGTTAAGCATTTGTACCCTTGGAGCATTAGGAGATGTTCAAATACTAGATGGATTAGGAATTGAAGAATCTAAACGTTTCATGCATCATTATAATTTCCCTTCCTTTAGTGTTGGAGAAACTGGACCAATGCGTGGACCTGGTAGACGTGAAATCGGTCATGGAGCTCTAGGAGAACGTGCGTTAGAGCCAGTTATACCTGATGAAAAGGAATTCCCATATACGATTCGTTTAGTTTCAGAAGTTCTTGAATCTAATGGTTCAACATCTCAAGCAAGTATTTGTGCATCTACTTTAGCAATGATGGACGCAGGTGTTCCAATTAAAGCTCCAGTAGCTGGAATTGCTATGGGACTTGTAAAATCTGGTGAACATTACACGATTCTTACAGATATTCAAGGAATGGAAGATGCACTAGGAGATATGGACTTCAAAGTAGCTGGTACGGAAAAAGGTGTAACAGCACTTCAGATGGATATTAAAATTAAAGGATTATCACGTGAAATTTTAGAAGAGGCATTAACACAAGCAAAAAAAGGACGCCTTGAAATATTACAGTCAATGCTTGCGACAATTAGAGAACCAAGAAAAGAGTTATCGAAATATGCTCCGAAAATTTTAACTATGACAATCAACCCGGATAAAATCCGTGACGTCATTGGGCCAAGCGGTAAGCAAATTAACAAAATTATTGAAGAGACAGGAGTTAAAATCGACATCGAGCAAGACGGTACAATTTTCATTTCTTCTATAAATGAAGATATGAATGAAAAAGCTAAGAAAATAATTGAAGATATTGTTCGTGAAGTAGAAGTTGGTCAAATGTATCTTGGTAAAGTAAAACGCATTGAAAAATTTGGGGCGTTTGTTGAATTATTTAATGGTAAAGACGGCCTTGTCCACATTTCAGAATTATCAGAAGAGAGAGTGGCCAAAGTAGAGGATGTCGTTTCAATTGGTGATGAAATTCTTGTTAAAGTGATGGAAGTTGACAAACAAGGTCGAATTAATTTATCTAGAAAAGCTGTTTTACGTGACCAAAAGGAAAAACAGAAGTCTTAAGCTTGGAGCCTGGGAAACCTGGCTTCTTTTAAGTTTGTAAGTAATGTAAAATGTTCTACCTTGTCCCCTTTTTACATATTTTCTAGTAAAAAGGGGGAAAGGTAAATGCAAAAGCATATCTTACATTTCGTTGGATTTATTGTTCTTTTTGTAATTAGTGTTGGAACCATTCAAAATCCGTTTATTTCGGACTATTTGGGTGAGTTAAAGGAAGTTAATGCCAATATTGAAGATAAAGATCAACTTTATCAAAAGATAGTTGAAGAGTCCCAAAAATACAATATTAAACCTCAAAATGCTGAAATACATAAAGTTTGGAAGAAAACTCCAGGATACAACGGTATTAAGGTTGATATTAAAAAATCATATGAACAGATGAAAAAAAACGGAAATTATGATCCCCGATTACTTGCTTTTAAACAAGTATCTCCGACTGTTCATTTAGACGATTTACCACCTGAAGCGATTTATCGTGGACATCCCGATAAACCAATGGTATCCTTTATCATAAATGTTGCATGGGGAAATGAATATATTCCTGAAATGTTAGATATTTTGAAGAAACATCATGTAAAAGCAACCTTTTTTTTAGAAGGCAGATGGGTAAAGGCAAACCCAGATTTGGCTAAAATGATTGCAGATCGAGGACACGAAATTGGTAATCATTCCTATACACATCCTGATATGGCTAAATTGTCATCAGAAAGTATTAAAGACCAGTTAATGAAAACAAATGAAGTAATTGAAGCAACAACTGAAGTTCGACCAACGTTGTTTGCACCACCTAGTGGGAGTTATAGAGATGAAGTAGTCAAAATAGCCCATGAACTTAACATGAAAACAATTATGTGGTCGGTAGATACAATCGATTGGCAAAGACCAGAACCACATATTTTAGTAGAACGTGTTATGAGTAAAATCCATAATGGAGCATTAATTTTAATGCATCCAACTTCATCAACAGCGAAAAGCCTTGAAACGTTAATATTATCCATCAAGCAAAAAAATCTTTCAATTGGGTCTGTTTCCATGTTATTCGATGAAGAACGAATCATCGAAAGTCCGTTGGAGGAAGAATGACATACAAATAAAGAAACAGATATACATGGAATAGGGGGTTCCAACTTGATAAAAAAATATACATGTCAAAACGGAGTTCGAATTGTACTAGAATCTATCCCAACTGTTCGTTCCGTATCAATTGGAGTATGGATTGGAACAGGTTCACGGAATGAAGATGAAAAAAATAATGGAATTTCACATTTTTTAGAACATATGTTTTTTAAAGGGACTAAAACGAGAAGTGCAAGAGAAATTGCTGAATCATTTGATAGTATTGGTGGCCAAGTCAATGCTTTTACCTCAAAGGAATATACATGTTATTATGCAAAGGTTTTAGATGAGCATGCTAGCTATGCTCTTGAGATTTTAGCTGACATGTTTTTTAATTCAACATTTGATGAAGTAGAATTAAAAAAAGAGAAAAATGTTGTGTTTGAAGAAATTAAAATGTATGAAGATACACCAGATGATATTGTTCACGACTTACTAAGTAAAGCTGCATACGGAAATCATCCACTTGGCTATCCGATTTTAGGAACAGAAGAAACGTTAGAAACATTTACAGGAGATACACTTCGCGATTATATGGAAAAGTACTATACACCTGACAACGTTGTTATTTCCGTTGCAGGAAACATTTCGGATCTATTTATAAGGGAGATTGAAAAGTGGTTTGGTTCATTTGAGTCTCCATATACAAAACGTAAATTCAAAAATCCAGCATTTTTGGATCAGAAATTAGCTCGTAAAAAGGATACAGAACAAGCACATCTATGCATTGGGTTTAATGGATTAAAAATCGGTGATGATGATATATACAGTTTAATTGTCTTGAATAATATTTTAGGTGGAAGTATGTCAAGTCGCTTATTTCAAGATGTACGTGAAGAAAGAGGGCTTGCTTATTCGGTCTATTCATACCACTCCTCTTATCAAGATAGCGGTATGTTAACCATTTATGGCGGAACGGCAAGCAATCAGCTTCATCTACTATTTGAAACGATTTTAGAAACGTTAAATACATTAAAGCAAAAAAGTATTACTGAAAAAGAGCTATTAAATAGTAAAGAGCAAATTAAAGGGAATTTAATGTTAAGCCTTGAAAGTACTAACTCTAGAATGAGCCGAAATGGAAAAAATGAATTATTATTAAAGACACATCGGACGCTTGATGATATTGTTAAAAAAATTAATGAAGTTAATGAAGAAAGTGTTCACGAATTAATTCAAAAAATATTTACAGATCAATATGCTGTTTCTTTAATTAGTCCTGAGGGAAAATTACCGACAACATAAAATAAATGAAAAAAGAGGCTGTTTCATTGAGTCTGACCTCACGCAATTAACTCAATATATAGTCTATTAACACTAAATTATGAGCTATATATTTTATTGATGGGGTTAACCTTGATTAGCCTCTTTTTTTATTCATTTTTTTCTTTACATAAGCCATATAAATGATATAGGGGAAGGAGGATGAAGCTTGAGACTATCGGAATTAAGTGGAAAAGAAATAGTTGATGTCAAACGAGCAGAACGTCTTGGAGTATTAGGCCAAACAGATTTAGAAATAAATGAAGAAACGGGCCAAATCACAGCGTTAATTATCCCATCAACCAAATGGTTTGGTTTACGAAAGCAAGGAAATGAAGTTCGAGTTCCTTGGAAACATATTAAAAAAATTGGGGCTGACATGATTATTTTAGATGTTCCAGAGCAGTCAATAAATCCAGGAGATTCTTAATTTGACCACTTATAAGTGGTCTTTTTTAATATATCAGAATTTAAAGGATTTTTACTAAGGAATTAATCTATACATATTGTCATTTGATGTCTAGCTCCAAGCGCCATCGTCTTTGGTCGCTTCGGCACTGCTGTGGTCCGCTCACGTCCTTCTCGCAGGTCCTCCAGCGCTCTTCCAATAGGCGGGCGCTTTTCGTTTTTCTTGTTATGAATTGTTTTTGTGAAGATTCCTGCTAGAAAAGCGTGCATTTTACGAATAAAGGTTAGATTCATTCTAAGATTCACCATGAGAATTGTTTATACATAGTATGCTCTAGGCAGAGTAATTAAGGCTTTTTCTGTTAAAAAGAAGGTGAAAAAATGTTAACAGGATTAAATGTTGCAGTAATAGGTGGAGATGCACGCCAGTTGGAAGTGATTCGTAAACTATGTCAACTGGATGCTAAAACCTTTTTAGTTGGTTTCGATCAGCTTGATCATGGATTTACAGGTGCAACAAAAGTGAAAATTGAAGAAGTTAACTTTAATGAAATAGATGCTATTATTTTACCAGTACCAGGGACTACTTTAGATGGAAAAGTAGAAACGGTTTTTTCAAATGAGGAAATTGTGTTAACAGAAGAAATGATTGTGGCAACTCCAAATCATTGCAGAATTTATTCAGGTATTAGTAACCAATACTTAGATGAGCTCATAAATAAGGGAAACAGAACATTAATCCAATTGTTTGAACGCGATGATGTTGCCATTTATAATTCTATTCCAACCGTTGAAGGAACTATTATGATGGTGATTCAACATACCGATTTTACAATACATGGATCTAATCTTGCAGTTTTAGGATTAGGGCGTGTTGGAATGAGTGTTGCCAGAGCATTTGCTAATTTAGGTGCTAATGTCAAAGTAGGTGCAAGAAAATCAAAAGATTTAGCTAGAATTACAGAAATGGGATTAAAGCCTTTTCATTTAAGTGAATTATCAAAGGAAGTTCAAGACTTAGATGTGTGTATTAATACAATACCACATTTAATTGTAAACGCAGAAGTCATTTCAAAAATGCCACCTCACACTTTAATTGTAGACTTAGCATCAAAGCCTGGGGGTACTGATTTTCGATATGCCGAAAAAAGGGGCATTAAAGCACTCTTAGCACCGGGATTACCTGGTATCGTTGCTCCGAAGACAGCTGGTCAAATTTTAGCGAATATTTTAAGTCAATTATTAAGCGAAGACCTTCACAATAGAAAGGAGTCATCCTAACATGGATGTAAAGGATAAACGTATAGGGTTTGGGCTCACTGGATCTCATTGCACGTATGATGAAGTTTTTCCACAAATTGAACGATTAGTAAAAGAAGGAGCAGATGTTATCCCAATTGTTTCTCATACAGTTAAATCAACTACAACCCGTTTCGGAGAAGGAATTGAATGGGTGAAAAAAATTGAAGAGGCAACTGGAAATGAAGTAATTGATTCAATTGTAAAAGCAGAGCCTCTAGGTCCAAAGCTTCCTCTTGATTGTATGGTCGTAGCGCCACTAACAGGAAATTCAATGAGTAAACTAGCTAATGCGATGACAGATTCTCCCGTATTAATGGCAGCAAAAGCAACGATGAGAAATCACAGACCTGTTGTGTTAGGAATCTCTACAAACGATGCATTAGGTCTAAATGGTGTAAATTTAATGAGATTAATGGCAACAAAAAATATTTACTTTATTCCATTTGGTCAAGATGCTCCACTTAAAAAGCCAAATTCCATGGTTGCATATATGAATTTATTACTAGAAACTGTTCAAGAAGCTCTTGAACATAAACAGCTACAACCTGTAATTATAGAACGTTACAAAATAAATCAAGGATAAAAACGCTTTCAATAAAATTTCTTCATCAAAAATTTTAATTCTGTGATACAATAAAACGTAATATGAATTGAAGTAAATATTTAAGGAATGATAGGTTAAGGGGAAGGAGACAGAGAAAAAATGAGTTTACAAGGCTATCATGTAGCAATTGTCGGTGCAACAGGTGCGGTTGGCACACAAATGATGAAAACATTAGAGGATCGTAACTTTCCAGTTTCAAAATTAACCTTATTATCTTCTAAACGTTCCGCTGGAAAGAAATTAACCTTCAAAGGTCAAGAAATCGAAGTTCAAGAGGCGACTCCAGAAAGCTTTGAAGGAGTCCAAATTGCCCTCTTTAGTGCTGGGGGAAGTGTTTCGAAACAATTGGCTAAAGATGCCGTTAAGCGCGGTGCAATTGTCATTGATAATACAAGTGCTTTTCGTATGGATGAAGACGTTCCGTTAGTTGTCCCAGAGGTTAATGAAGAAGATCTAAAATGGAATAACGGAATTATCGCCAATCCTAACTGCTCAACAATCCAAATGGTAGTCGCTTTAGAACCGATTCGTAAAAACTTCGGATTAAATAAAATTATCGTTTCAACCTATCAAGCTGTTTCTGGGGCAGGTGTTTCAGCAATTGAAGAATTAAAGCAGCAAACAAAAGATGTACTTGAAGGAAAAGAAGCAGAAGCAAGCATATTACCAGTTAAAGGTGACAAAAAGCATTACCAAATTGCTTTTAATGCAATTCCACAAATTGATAAATTCCAAGAAAACGGATTTACGTTTGAAGAAATGAAAATGATTAATGAAACGAAAAAAATTATGCATAAAAATGATTTACAAGTAGCAGCAACTTGTGTTCGATTACCAGTAGTAACAGGACATTCTGAATCTGTATACATTGAAATAGATAAAAATAATGTCTCTGTAGAGGATATTCATCATGTTTTAAAAGATGCACCAGGTGTTACTCTTCAAGATAATCCAAAAGATCAAATTTATCCTATGCCGGCTCATTGTGTAGGAAAATATGATACATTTGTTGGTCGGATTCGTAAAGACCTTGACAAAGATAACGGTTTCCACCTTTGGATCGTATCGGACAATTTATTAAAAGGTGCAGCACTAAATTCCGTACAAATTGCAGAAAGCTTAGTAAAACTAGATTTAGTATGAGACAGACTTTTTTAGAAGAGAGTTGAATCAATCGACTCTCTTCTGTTTAGTTTATTGGAAGAGGTGGGACAATATGAAGCTTATTGTACAAAAATTTGGTGGTACGTCTGTAAGGGATGAAAATGGTAGAAAAAATGCTTTAGGACACATACAAGATGCTTTAAGCGATGGATACAAGGTAGTCGTTGTTGTATCGGCAATGGGTCGTAAAGGGGACCCATATGCAACAGATACATTACTCGGTTTATTAAATGGTGGAGTCAACACCGTTTCAAAACGTGAGCAAGATATGCTTTTATCTTGTGGAGAAATTATTTCATCTATTGTATTTACAAGTATGTTAAATGAAAACGGTATTAAAGCAACAGCTTTTAATGGAGCACAAGCAGGATTTTATACGACTAATGATCATACAAATGCTAAAATTGTTAAAATGAAGTGTGATCGACTTAAAGAATCTCTCAAAGAACATGATGTAATTGTTGTTGCTGGATTTCAGGGAGCATGTGAAAATGGGGATATTACAACGATCGGTCGCGGAGGAAGTGATACTTCCGCAGCGGCTTTAGGTGCAGCATTAAAAGCAGAGTATGTTGATATTTTTACGGATGTAGAAGGGGTTATGACAGCTGATCCACGCATTGTAGAAGAAGCAAAACCTCTTTCCATTGTAACGTATACTGAGATTTGTAACATGGCCTATCAAGGAGCTAAAGTAATACATCCTCGAGCTGTTGAGATTGCCATGCAAGCAAAGGTGCCGCTTCGTATTCGCTCAACATACTCTAAGTCAAAAGGAACCCTTGTTACAACAAATCAAGGAACACAAGAAGGTGTCGATGTAAAAGAAAGACTAATAACAGGTATTGCTCATGTTGCGGATGTAACACAAATTAAAGTGGATGCGAAAGACGGAGACTATGAATTCCAAACAAAAGTGTTTAAAGCAATGGCGTCTAACGGGATAAGTGTAGACTTTTTTAATATTACACCAAGTGGAATTGTTTATACGGTCGGAGGAAATGTAACAGAAAAAGCTGTTGCGATTTTAAAAGATTTAGGGTATACTCCAGTTGTCAATCGTCATTGTGCGAAAGTTTCAACTGTAGGTGCAGCTATTCAAGGAGTACCTGGAGTCACAGCGAAGATTGTAACGGCCTTATCTAAGGAAGGTATTCAAATTCTACAATCGGCTGACAGCCATACAACGATTTGGGTTTTAGTAAAAGAAGAAGATATGATAAGAGCTGTAAAAGCTCTTCATGAAGTATTTGACTTAGGAAAATAATAGATTTAAGGTGTGGTGGAAAGTGAATATTCAATTTGGGAACGTTTCAACGGCGATGGTGACACCGTTTGATAAAAATGGTAACATCGATTTTGAAAAAACGACAAAGATAGTTGAATATTTAATAAATAATGGAACAGATTCTCTCGTTGTAGCTGGAACAACAGGTGAATCTCCAACGTTAACAACGGAAGAAAAAATTGCTTTATTTAAACATGTTATATCAGTTGTTAACAAAAGAATTCCTGTTATTGCTGGGACTGGTAGTAATAATACGAAAGCTTCCATTGAATTAACAAAAAAAGCAGAAGAAATTGGTGTAGATGCGGTTATGCTTGTTACACCATATTACAATAAGCCAAGTCAAGATGGCTTATATGAGCACTTTAAAGCGGTTGCAGAAAGCACTTCATTACCTGTTATGCTCTATAATGTTCCGGGTCGAACAGCAACTTCTTTAGCACCGGAAACCATTATTCGTTTAGCAGAAATCGGAAATATTGTAGCAGTTAAAGAAGCAAGCGGTGATCTTGAAGCGATGACGAAAATCATTGCCAATACACCAGATGATTTCATTTTATACTCAGGTGATGATGGATTAACACTACCAATTCTAGCGATTGGTGGTGCTGGTGTTGTGTCCGTTGCTTCACACATTATTGGTAATGAAATGCAAGAAATGATTCAAGCATTTAAAGAAGGGAATGTAAAACAAGCAGCTACGGCTCATCAACAACTACTGCCTTTAATGAAGCAATTGTTTAGTGCACCTAGTCCAGCACCTGTTAAAACAGCCCTTCAATTAAGAGGACTTGATGTTGGTTCAGTACGTTTACCACTTGTACCTCTTTCAAAAGAACAAAGACAACAATTAGCAGATGTTTTAAATAAATATTAATGATTTGGGCCAATCTTATACAGATTGGCTCTTTTACATATAAAACCTTTAAAACAATCTCAGATTAAAAAATGTTCTCTCATATGTTTCACTTATTTAACCATTATTTTCTTGTCTTCTTTTTTCACCATCAGTTATAATAATGCTAAGTGACTTTGGACGGGGAATTATATAGGGAGGACATATATGAAAAAGACAGAAAAAATAAAGATTATTGCCCTTGGAGGCGTCGGAGAAATCGGTAAAAACATGTATGTTGTTGAGATTGATTCGGATATATTTGTTGTTGATTGCGGTTTAATGTATCCGGAAAATGAAATGCTCGGAATTGACGTTGTCATTCCAGACATTTCATATTTAGAAGAAAACAAAGATCGCGTAAAGGCTGTATTATTAACTCACGGACATGATGAAAGTATCGGTGGCATTTTTCATATAGTTCAGCACTTAAAAGCTCCAATATATGGAACAAAACTAACGCTTGCATTCGTAAAAGAAAGATTGAAAGCATATGGTTTAAACGAAAAAGCTAATTTACGTGAAATCAATGACGGGACGATTTTAGAATTTAATCATGTGAAAATTTCATTTTTCCGAACATATCATAGTATTCCCGATTCTGTAGGCATTTGCTTTCATACTTCAATGGGAGCAATTGTACATACTGGTGATTTTAAATTCGATCAAACACCTGTTGGAAGTCAGTATGCTGACATAGGGAAGATGGCTAATATCGGTAATAAAGGTGTCCTTTGCTTACTTTCCGATAGTATGAATGCTGAAATTCCCGGTTATACAGGATCAGAGGCTCTTATTGGTGATGAGATTCAAGATGTTTTATATAACGCAAAAGGAAGAGTTATTGTCTCGTTATTTGCATCCAACATCAATCGTATTCAGCAGGTGATGGATGCTGCACAAGCTTGTGGTCGTAAATTAGCGATTGTAGGAAAAAATATAACAAATATTATTCATATCGCAATCAAATTGGGGTATTTATCCATTTCTGAAGATTTAATTATTCCTGTCCAAAACATTTCAAAATACCCGAAACATAAAGTTTTGATTATGACTACAAGCCACCAAGGAGAACCTTTATCTGTATTAACTAAAATGGCAAAGGGTGTTCACAACAAATATAATATTGAAAAAGGTGATACAGTATTAATCGCGTCAAGTCCAATACCAGGTCATGAATTAACGTTCTCAAAAACAATTGATATGCTTTATCGAGCAGGCGCTCAAGTCGTAACGAAAAATCGCAAAATTCATATATCTGGTCATGGGTATCAAGAAGAGTTGAAATTAATGTTAAACTTAATGAAGCCTAAATATTTCATTCCTATTAATGGCGAATACAAGATGCAAAAGGCCCATGCAAAATTGGCAACTTCTGTAGGTGTTCCTGAAAAGAATATATTTTTAGTTGACAAGGGTGACGTTATTGAGTTTAATAAAGGAACAGTCAAAACAGGCCAAAAAGTTCCTTCAGGTAATGTATTAATCGATGGCTTAGGTGTTGGAGATGTGGGAAACATCGTTTTACGTGATCGACGTTTACTTTCCCAAGATGGCATTTTAATTGTTGTTGTGACCCTAAATAAAACGACTAAGAAAATCGTTGCTGGCCCAGAAATTATAACAAGAGGGTTTGTTTATGTTCGGGAATCAGAAGAATTAATAACAAAAGCCGTCCAAACTGTTAACGAAATTTTAGTAAAATGTATGGAAGAGCAAACAATTGAATGGTCTTCCATTAAGCAAAATATTCGAGATGCTTTAAATCAATTTTTATTTGAACAAACAAAACGTCGTCCAATGATATTACCTATTATAATGGAAGTATAATAAAGAGTTTTTTAGGTCTGGCCACATTTAATGCGGAGCAGACCTTTACTTTTGTTTAGGAACTTATAAATAATCTACTTGTGACTCCAAGTTAATTGTGACTATGTATTAATTCAAAGTTAATTGCTCGCATGAAATTACATAATCCCGTTAATACTAATTTCATGATGTTGGAAGAAAGGATGAAATCATGTGAGCGAATTTGAATATCAGTTTGAAAAGAATCAGCCAAATGAAAAAAATGAAACAAAAGATACTGTAATTGACAAAATACAACAACTTGGTCAGACGAATGTACCCCAAATGTCAACTGAATCAAACATTCACTGTTTAACGATTGTCGGTCAAATTGAAGGACATGTTCAACTTCCGCCACAAAATAAGACGACCAAATATGAGCATGTTATTCCACAAATTGTAGCAATTGAACAAAACCCTAAAATTGAGGGTTTACTCGTTATTTTAAATACAGTTGGCGGAGATGTGGAAGCAGGTCTTGCCATTGCTGAAATGCTAGCTTCTGTTACGAAACCAACTGTCTCGATTGTCTTAGGAGGAGGACATTCCATTGGTGTACCAATTGCTGTGTCCTGTGACTATTCATTTATCGCTGAAACAGCAACAATGACGATTCATCCTGTACGGCTAACGGGTCTTGTTATTGGTGTTCCCCAAACATTTGAATATTTAGATAAAATGCAAGAGCGTGTTGTTAACTTTGTTACCAAACATTCGAACATAACTGAAGATAAGTTTAAAGAATTAATGTTTTCTAAAGGAAATTTAACGAGAGATATCGGAACGAACGTTGTTGGTAATGATGCTGTCAAATACGGATTAATAAATGAAGTTGGCGGAGTCGGAAAGGCAATGAAAAAGTTAAATGAATTAATTGACCGATGGAAGATGGAAGGGAATGGTATGTTGCAATGATTTTATATACAACTATGCCACAAGAAATGATTTTTCCAATAAATGATGAGGACTACAAAAAACAAAAGGTAGTACAAATAAATGGAGTATCCCTACTTGTTACTGAATATGATTCAATGCGTTATCAAATTGTTCGTTTATTAAGTAGTAACCCGAAGGATTTTTTAATCGAATCGTTTATGCCAGGTCAAATCATTGAACTTTTTGACCATCAATCTTCTTTTATGTAAGATAAATGTTATGATATAATGAACATACAAACAGTCGTTCGCAGCCATTTGGTGGCTGCTTCTTCTTTTTCTTTTTTATATTCTCTAATGATATGTTAATAAAGTAAAGGTGGATACTCTAGCGTATATTGAATAAGCGTTAATGGATGCTTTAGCTTGTCACAAGCGTCCGCCGATTTGAAAAGTTGTATAATCTATACAGAATCGTTTATTCTGACAAAAAAGAAATTATATTCAGGTGGGATTTACGTGGCAAAACGGAAAACGAAGCGGAAAGTACAAAAGAAAAAAAATAGTTGGCAAAATCGATTAAAGTTTGAAATAATAGGTCTTCTATTATTCACATTATCTATTATTGCACTAGCAGACTTAGGTTTTGTTGGAGAGGCGATTGTTTCTTTATATCGTTTCTTTACGGGTGAATGGTTCATTGTTGGAATTTTAGCTTTAGCTATGTTTTCTATATATATTTTTTGGAAAAAAGAGCTTCCCAAACTTTTGACACAAAAGCTTATAGGCTGTTACTTTATTTTAGGCTCGATTTTGTTATTAAGTCATATTAAACTGTTTTACAACTTGTCAAAAGGGGGGGGTTTTGTTTCCCCAAGCGTCATATTAAATACTTGGGAATTGTTTTTTATGGAGCTACGAGGTGAAGTTAGTTCTCACGATCTTGGAGGCGGTATGATTGGAGCCATTTTATTTGCTACCTCCTATTACTTATTTTCGGCTGCTGGCTCTCGTATTATTGCTTTTTGTTTTATTATTATCGGAACGATTCTTGTTTCAGGTAAATCACTTCAAGCAATGGTAGTCGCAATTTTTACACCTATTTTTACGTTCATGAAAGAGCAATTTTTAGCCTTTATTGATGACATAAAAAATCTTCCTCAAACACTGAAACAAGTGAAAAAGAAATCAGTAAAGAAAAAGAACAAAAAATCGAAAATAGAAAAATTAGAAGAAAAAGAGGATGGAAATGAGGAAACGATCTCCCCACCAATAATTTCAAGCTTTACAGATCGAAAAGAAGAAAACAATGTTTTAGAGGTGGAACAAAAGCCAAAAGAAAAAGTAAGAGAGGAAGAAATGACAGAAAATGAACAAGATGATCTTGAACCAATGACAACGATGACTTTTGTAGAAGTTGAGAATAAAGACTATCAGCTTCCTCCAATTGATTTACTTTCACTTCCTAAATATAGTGGACAATTGGCCGACAAAAAGAACATTTATGAAAATGCAAGGAAACTAGAAAAGACATTTCAAAGCTTTGGTGTCAAAGCAAAAGTGACACAAGTTCATCTGGGTCCTGCTGTTACAAAATATGAAGTATATCCAGATGTAGGTGTAAAAGTTAGCAAAATTGTGAACTTAAGTGACGACTTAGCATTGGCATTGGCTGCGAAGGATATTCGGATTGAAGCACCAATTCCAGGGAAATCAGCTGTTGGAATTGAAGTGCCCAATTCAGAAGTAGCCATGGTATCATTACGTGAAGTTATTGAATCGAGATTGAATGATCATACAAGTGGTAAATTATTGATTGGACTTGGACGAGATATTACAGGAGAAGCTGTACTCGCTGAATTAAATAAAATGCCTCATTTACTTGTTGCCGGTGCAACAGGTAGCGGTAAAAGTGTTTGTATTAATGGGATTATTACAAGTATTTTAATGAGAGCAAAACCGCATGAAGTCAAAATGATGATGATAGACCCGAAAATGGTTGAATTAAATGTTTATAATGGTATCCCTCATTTACTAGCGCCAGTTGTTACAGACCCGAAAAAAGCATCACAAGCACTTAAAAAGGTCGTAAGTGAAATGGAAAGAAGATATGAACTTTTTTCTCATACAGGAACGAGAAATATAGAGGGATATAATGAATATATTCGAAAACAAAATGTGAAAAAAGATGAAAAACAGCCAGAATTACCGTACATTGTCGTTATAGTTGATGAGTTAGCAGATTTAATGATGGTCGCATCAGGAGATGTTGAAGATTCAATTACAAGACTTTCGCAAATGGCACGGGCCGCTGGAATTCATTTAATTATTGCAACGCAAAGGCCATCAGTAGATGTAATCACAGGAGTTATAAAAGCCAATATTCCATCACGAATTGCCTTTAGTGTGTCATCCCAAACGGATTCAAGAACGATTCTTGATATGGGTGGAGCGGAAAAGCTTTTAGGAAAAGGGGACATGCTCTTTTTACCAGTTGGTGCTTCAAAACCGATACGTGTCCAAGGGGCTTTCCTATCCGATGAAGAAGTAGAAAAAGTAGTTGAATTTGTCATTTCACAACAAAAAGCTCAATATCAGGAAGAAATGATTCCAAATGACTCAAAAGACATCACCGAAGAAGCAACAGATGAATTATACGAAGATGCGGTCAAACTTGTTGTTGAAATGCAAAGTGCTAGCGTTTCAATGCTGCAACGAAGATTTCGAATTGGATATACGAGAGCTGCTAGACTTATTGATGAAATGGAAGAAAGAGGAATTGTCGGACCGTATGAAGGAAGTAAGCCAAGACAAGTTTTAGTTTCAAAGGATCAATTCGATCAGCTCACATCGTAGGAGAAAGGAAATTCTTTCTCCTTTACTATTAGATATGAAAGTAACTTTCCTCTTTATTTATAATAAAAAACATGTTATATTATATTTCGACTATTTTTACACTAGATGACTTTTTTGGAAGTTTTGCTAATTTGGAGGCACATTATGACAATAAAACCAGATAATCGTCACTTATATTTACAAGTCATTGATAAAATCAAAGAGAATATTGAGAAAGGAATATACAAAGAGAAGGAACGGTTGCCTTCGGAATTCGAACTTTCTAAAAAATTAGGTGTAAGCCGTGCTACACTTCGTGAGGCATTACGAATCCTCGAGGAAGAAAACGTTATCATCCGTCGTCATGGTGTCGGCACGTTTGTAAGCTCAAGGCCTCTATTTTCATCTGGTATTGAACAGTTACACAGTGTCACCAATATGATTAAAAACGCTAAAATGAAACCTGGTACAATTTTTTTATCTTCTTCTATTGTCGGACCTACAGATGATGATATAAAACGTTTGAAAGTTCAGAAAGATGATGAGATTTTTATTGTTGAACGCGTTCGAACAGCAAATGGAGAACCTGTTGTTTATTGCTTAGATAAGATACCTCTAAAAATTTTACCCAAAGTTTTTAAGCATGAACAAGAATCACTATTTGTATTATTAGAACAAGAATGTGGAGTTACGATCAGTTATGCTGTAGCAAACATTGAACCAATTGGATTTCATGAAAAAATCTCACCTATTCTTGAATGTGATCCTGAAACATCTTTACTATTATTAAAACAGGTACATTTTGACCAAAATGATCGACCTGTTTTATATTCATATAACTACTTTCGCGCAGACAAATTTAGCTTCCATGTTGTAAGAAAAAGATTTTCATAACGGACTTATTCAACAATTATATTATTATGTAAATTAAAAGGTTGCTAGGTAAGGCAACCTTTTTTATAATATCAAAATTTTTATCATGTCTACAAAAGAAATGAATCTAAATATAGGGTTAAATAGATGTCTAGCTCCAAGCGCTAACGGTCGGGTCGCTCAGCCGCTGTGGCTGCTCTCGTCCTCCTCGCATGTCCTCCAGTTCCCTTCGCCAATTGACGGGCGATTTCAGTATTTCTTACTTTATGAACGTTTCAATTATATGATTTTTAAGACATAATTTTACGAATATGTTTCTTAATTTCACAGTTCAACACCTTTTATCGCATTTTTAAAATATTTTTATGGAGTAAATTCTCTTTATTTCCTTCATTCACCACTAATTGTTATAATTTTAAGAAAGAATTGTTTCATTTAAAAAGAATAATGGTAACACTAAATAAGAAATACAATATATAAGGGATTGAATCACCAAAAGGAGGGCTAAAATGACTTTTATTGATGAGAAGATAACAAAAATAAATAGACTGACGTTACATACGATCCAGACAGATAAATTTAAAACGAATACAATTGTCTTAAAATTAAAGGCACCGCTTACAGAAGAAGATGTGACACATCGAGCGATTTTACCATATGTTCTTCAAAGAGGAACTGAATCTCATCCGACAACAGCTCAATTACGGAAATATTTAGATGATTTATACGGATCCTTTTTACATGTTGATTTAACCAAAAAAGGCGAAAATCATATTATTTCATTCCGGTTGGAAATTCCAAATGAAAAGTTTTTGCGAGATCAAACACCTTTATTGGAAAAAGGAATCCAGCTATTAGCGGAAGTTTTGTTAAAACCGATTATGAAAGATGGTCTATTTAAAAAAGAAATCGTCGAGCAGGAAAAGAGAACGTTAAAGCAACGAATTCAAGCTGTTTTTGATGACAAAATGCGCTATGCAAACTTACGTTTAGTACAAGAAATGTGTAAGGAAGAACCATACCGTTTACATGTTAATGGTGAAATAGAAGATATTCCATCTATTACAGACGAAAGCTTAACCAACTATTACAAAAAGGTATTAGAAAATGATCAAATTGATTTATATATCGTCGGTGATATTGAGCATACAGTTGTAGAGCAATATGTAAAAGGTTCTTTTGATTTACCAGAAAAAGATTATGTAAACAAAACGGAATATAAAGAACCTTCTTTAATTAAGGTTAAGGAAGTAATTGAAGAACAAGATGTGAACCAAGGGAAGCTAAATATCGGTTTTCGTACAAATACACGCTTTCAAGATGATGATTATTATACATTGCAAGTGTTTAACGGGATTTTCGGAGGATTTTCCCATTCGAAATTGTTTATTAACGTAAGAGAAAAAGCAAGCTTAGCTTACTATGCAGCATCTCGAGTGGAAAGTCATAAAGGCTTAATAATGGTTATGTCAGGAATCGAAGTATCAAATTATGAAAAGGCTTTAACTATTATCAAAGAGCAAATGGAAGCGATGGAAAAAGGGGATTTTACAGAAAGTGAATTAAGCCAGACGAAAGCAGTCATTCAAAACCAATTATTAGAAACTATTGATACAGCTTACGGAATGGTTGAAGTGTTATATCATAATGTCATAGCGAATACAAACAGATCAATTGATGAATGGATAGAAGGAATTCATCGAGTGTCCAAAGACGACCTTGTTGAGTTTTCGAAAAAAATTGAGCTTGATACGATTTATTTTTTAAAAGGAAAAGGAGGGCTAGGAAATGAGTAAGCAAATAGAATTTGAACAGCTAAATGAAACTCTCTACTATGAAAAATTGCCAAATGGTCTTGATGTTTATATCCTTCCAAAGAATGGTTTTAATAAAACATATGCTACATTTACGACGAAATATGGTTCCATTGATAATGAGTTTGTCCCATTAGGTAAAGAAAAGATGAAGCGTGTGCCAGATGGAATTGCACACTTTCTTGAGCATAAACTGTTTGAAAAAGAGGATGGAGATGTATTTCAACATTTTAGTAAACAAGGGGCTTCATCTAATGCGTTTACCTCTTTTACGAGAACGGCTTATTTATTTTCAAGTACATCAAATGTTGAAAAGAATTTAGAAACGCTCATTAATTTCGTACAAAGTCCTTATTTTACGGAAAAAACTGTTGAAAAGGAAAAAGGTATCATAGGTCAAGAAATTAAAATGTATGAAGATAATCCAGATTGGCGCGTTTATTTTGGATTGATTCGAAATATGTACGAGAAGCATCCTGTTCATATTGATATTGCTGGAACGATAGAATCCATTAGTGAAATAAAAAAAAATATGCTTTATGAATGCTATGAAACCTTTTATCATCCAAGCAATATGCTTTTATTTATTGTCGGTCCAGTTGAACCAAATCAAATCATGGAGCAAGTGCGTGAAAACCAAGCGAAGAAACAGTTTGAGCCACCAGAAGACATTAAAAGAAATACAGTAAAAGAACCAGATCGTGTTTATAAATCAAGTGATAAAATGTATATGCCTGTACAATCATCAAAGTGTTTAGTTGGGATTAAAGCGATTAACCCATTTCGTAAAGGAGAAAAGCTTCTAAAGCAAGAGCTCTCCATGAATCTCATTTTAGAAATGCTTTTTGGTAAAAGCTCTAAAGCTTATGAACAGATGTATGAAGAAGGTTTAATTGACGACACATTTAGCTTTGATTACACAGAAGAATATGGATTTGGTTTTGCCATGATTGGTGGTGACACACCTTCTCCAAACAAATTATCCAAAAAGGTCCAACAAACATTAATGGATGCTAAAAGTCATTCATTTACAAATGATCAATTAGAAACAGCTAAAAAGAAAAAAATCGGTTCTTTTTTACGTGCCTTAAATTCACCTGAATATATTGCCAATCAATTTACAAGGTATGCTTTTAATGAAATGAACTTATTTAATGTCGTACCAACATTAGAAAAATTGACCATGGACGATATTCAACAGGTTATGATTCAAAATATTAAAGAAGAGCAAATATCTGTTTTTCAAGTATTACCAAAAAAATAACTTTCAGATAGCAATAGAACATAGAAAGGTGACACGATGAAAAACGTTTTAATTACAGGGGCAAGTGGTGGCATAGGTCGTGCTATCAGTGAACGTTTTGCAAAAGAAGGGGATATACTATATATCCATTATTATCAAAATGTAGAGTCTATTAAAGAATTCATTCGTCTTTATCCGAATATCAGTATCGTCCCCGTTCAAGCTAATTTAGCAAGTGATAATGGTGTTAATGAATTATTAAACCAGATAAAAGGGCCAATAGATACATTTATTTATACAAGTGGTTCAAGTTTATTTGGATTATTACAGGATGTTACAAAGGAACAGTTTCAATCGTTAATGACTTTACATTTATCCTCTCCTTTTTATATTACACAACAACTAATCCCGAAAATGATAGAGAGGAAAACTGGAAATATTATCATTGTTTCTTCCATATGGGGACAAACTGGTGCTGCATGTGAGGCTGCTTATTCAATGGTAAAAGGTGGGCAGATTGCTTTTGTAAAAGCATTAGCAAAAGAGCTTGCACCATCTGGCATTCGTGTCAATGCCATCGCTCCAGGTGCGATACAAACAAAAATGAATGAACATTTCAGTGATGAGGAAAAAGCAATGATATCAGAAGAAATTCCATTAGGTAGATTTGGTGAACCTAAAGAAGTGGCTGATGTAGCGTATTTCTTAGCAAGTGAAGAATCTTCGTATATTACTGGGCAAGTGATTTCCGTTAATGGAGGCTGGCATTGTTAACAAATTTACAATGAATAAAAAGTAATCCCTATGACAAACTAATGATGAACACTTTTAAAGGAGGGCAAAAAATGTCAGTTTTAGATAACTGGAATCAGTGGAAAGATTTTTTAGGTGAGAGATTAGAACAAGCCCAGGAAGAAGGAATTAATAATCAAGTGATTTCATCATTAGCCTATGAAATTGGGGATTATTTAGCGAAAAAGGTTGATCCAAAAACACCTGAAGAAAAAGTGCTCGCAGATTTATGGAGTGTTGCATCAAATGAGGAACAACATGCGATCGCAAGCATGATGGTTAAGCTTGTACAAAACCGTGGAACTCATTAAGAGAGGAGCTTTCCTCTCTTTTTTCATATATAAAACGTTAATGATTTTTCGACAAAATCTGTATTATCGACAAGAAGCTCTTTCTTAATTAAATAAAATGATATATGATAAGAAATATAGGTGTTTTTTGGCATTGGGGGTCGAAATCATGGCAATTACAGAATGGTATTTGGAATATAAAATCCAAAAAAATCGACCTGGTCTATTAGGAGATATTTCTTCACTTCTAGGCATGCTTAGAATTAATATCGTAACGATTAATGGAGTTGACGATAAGAGGCGTGGCCTATTACTAAAATGTGATAGTCATGAACAAATTAAACGTCTTGAATCAATTTTAAATACAATGGATAATATAACCATTACAAAACTAAGAAAACCAAAATTACGTGACCGACTTGCTGTTAGGCATGGCCGTTATATTCAAAGAGATGCGGATGATAAGAAAACATTTCGCTTTGTTCGAGATGAGTTAGGTCTTTTAGTTGATTTCATGGCAGAATTATTTAAACAAGACGGTCACAAACTAATCGGTATAAGGGGTATGCCTCGTGTTGGCAAAACAGAGTCCATTGTTGCCGCAAGTGTTTGTGCAAATAAACGTTGGCTTTTTTTATCATCAACTCTATTAAAGCAAACGATTCGTAGTCAGTTGATTGCAGATGAGTATAATGAAGATCATGTATTCATTTTAGATGGAATTGTTTCAACTAAAAGAGGAACGGAGCGACATTTACAGCTTGTTCGAGAAATGATGCGTTTTCCAGCTACAAAAGTTGTTGAACATCCGGATATATTTGTGCAAAATACGGAATATACAATTGAAGACTTTGATTATATTATTGAATTAAGACATGACCCAGATGAAGAAATCACGTATGATATAGTTGAAGAACCACAAATGTTTGATCACTCAGGTTTTAATGGATTTGAATTTTAGGAAGGTGTTACGATTGAGTGAACTTGGTAATCATCTGAAACAAGCCCGTCTTGAAAAAAACTATTCACTTGATGACTTACAAAGAATAACCAAAATTCAAAAAAGGTATTTAGTTGGAATTGAAGAAGGTAATTATGCTGTTATGCCTGGAAACTTTTATGTACGTGCTTTTATTAAGCAGTATGCTGAAGCTGTTGGGTTAGATTCAGAAGAATTATTTGAACAATTTAACAATGAAATTCCTAATACATATGATGATGATTTACCAGATTTATCACGTATTCGAACTCATCAACAAGTACCGAAATCTGCTTCGAAATTTTTAGAAGTTCTTCCGAGAGTTTTAATGGTAACGGGAATTTTAGTTGTTGCTATTATTGTGTGGATACTTGTTCAAAATATGATGAATAATGACCAATCCAACGATATGATAGCAAATGATGAACCGAAGGAAGTAAATGTAGAAACATCTGAAGTAACCCCAAGCCAAACGGAAGAAGATGATGAGACGAAAACAGAAGAAGAGCCAAAAGATAACGAACAAAAAGAACAAGATGTTGAACAACTAAAGCAGCAATTAACAGTTTCAAAAACGACAAAATCAGAAACGATTTATGAGTTAAAAAATACCGACAAAATGGTGTTAAAGGTATCTGCTAAAGGAGATACTTGGATTGAAGTAAGAAATAATAAAAAGGATGTATTTTTTAGAAAAATGATGTATGAAAATCAAGAGGAAACATTAGATCTATCAAATGAAAGTCAAATTCATATCGTCATTGGTAATGCAATAAATACGACTATTTTTATTAATGACCAACAAGTTTCTTATGAAATTGACCCAAAGGACGAGGTCCGTCAGGATATGACAATTTTATATACGAAAAGCTAAAAAAGTCATCTCATGATGACTTTTTATCTGTTTCATATAAGGTTAGATATGGAGGATGAATTCAATGAACTTACCAAATAAAATTACCGTTGCCCGTATTATGCTTATTCCTTTTTTTATGATTGTTATGCTTGTTCCATTTAATTGGGGTGAATTAACAATCGGTCAAGAAACGATTCCAGTTAGTCATTTAATTGGTGCGATTATATTTATTGTTGCGTCTACAACCGATTGGATTGATGGCTATTATGCTCGCAAGCTTGGCTTGGTCACAAACTTAGGTAAATTTTTAGATCCGCTCGCTGATAAACTATTAGTTTCTGCTGCTTTAATTATTTTAGTAGAGCATAATCTTGCGCCTTCTTGGATGGTTATTATCATTATTAGCCGTGAATTTGCGGTTACTGGACTACGTTTAGTTTTAGCAAATGAAGGTGAAGTAGTAGCAGCCAATATGCTAGGAAAAATTAAAACTTGGACTCAAATCATTGCTATTTCCGCATTATTATTACATAACTTTCCTTTTTCATTCATTAACTTCCCTTTTGCTGACATCGCTTTATGGGTTGCCGTTATTTTTACTGTTATTTCAGGATGGGACTATTTTATGAAAAATAAAAAGGCCTTTATAAACTCTAAATAATGTCGTGAAAGGGGCTCTATAATGGAACGAAATGCAGAACTTATTGCTGTAGGCTCTGAATTATTGTTAGGACAAATTACTAATACAAATGCCCAATTTTTATCACAAAAACTGGCGGAGATTGGTGTAAATGTTTATTATCATACCGTCGTAGGAGATAATCCGAAAAGACTTAAAAGTGCGTTAGAAGTTGCAATGAAACGTTCGAATATCATTATCTTAACAGGTGGGCTAGGCCCTACAAAGGATGATTTAACGAAAGAAACGATTGCCTCAATATGTAATCGAACGCTTGTACTTGATAAAGTTGCAATGGAATCCATTGAACAATATTTTAGGAAAACGAAGCGAAAAATGACGGAAAATAACCGAAAGCAAGCCTTAGTTATATCCGATTCTCATGTATTAAAAAATGAGGTTGGTATGGCACCAGGCATGGCTTTTATTCATAACGAAAAATTATTGATGCTTCTTCCGGGGCCTCCGAAAGAAATGAATCCAATGTTTGTTGATTATGGCATTCCATATTTAAAAAACATGCTTGGTATTAACGAAAAAATTGTATCTCGTGTTTTGCGTTTTTTCGGTATCGGTGAAGCCCAATTAGAAGCTGAAATAGAAGATATTATTGAAAAACAGTCGAATCCAACAATAGCACCACTTGCTAAAGACGGTGAAGTGACAATAAGGATAACAGCTAAATATCAAGATAATAAAGAAGCTGAATTGTTAATTGACCAGGTTGAACAAAAAATATTAAAGCGTGTAGGTAAATATTTTTATGGGTATAACGAATCAACGCTACCAATCCAATTGTTACATGTACTTCAAAAAAATCATTTAACCATTTCCAGTGCTGAAAGCTTAACAGGTGGTCTCTTTTTAGAAGAGCTGACGGCAATATCTGGGGCATCCAGTAGTGTAAAAGGTGGAATTGTTTGTTATACAAATGAGGTAAAACAGAATGTATTAAATGTAACGGAAAAAACGTTAAAACAACATGGGGCAGTGAGTGCTCAATGTGCAAAGGAAATGGCAGAAAATATTCGAACAATTACTAAAAGCGATATCGGCATAAGTTTTACAGGAGTAGCAGGACCATCGCCTTTAGAAAATAAACCAGTTGGAACGGTTTTTATTGGGATTAGCTATAAAAAGGAAACAATTGTGAAAGAATGTCATTTTGCTGGTACAAGGGAAGCAATAAGGAATCGAGCGGTTAAATTTGGATATCATCAGGTCATAAAAATGATTGATTCATAGAAAATGAATTTTTTCATCTTTGATATAACATAAAAGCCATTTTTTCCTATATGGAAATTACATTTTTATCGAAAAAATCAAAGTGAAAATAGAAAATCGAATAAATGTTCGATTTTTGCTTGGCAAATTGACGAAAACACGGTATATTTAAGGTAGTCTAGCAAAAAGGAGGAAATATAGTGAGTGATCGTCAAGCGGCGTTAGAAATGGCGCTCAAACAAATTGAAAAACAATTCGGTAAAGGTTCAATTATGAAGCTTGGCGAACAGGCTGAACAAAAGATTTCAACTGTTCCAAGTGGTTCGTTAGCATTAGATGCCGCGCTTGGTGTCGGTGGCTATCCGCGAGGTCGGATTATTGAAATATATGGTCCAGAAAGCTCTGGTAAAACAACTGTTGCTCTTCATGCAATTGCTGAGGTTCAAGCACAAGGAGGACAAGCGGCATTTATTGATGCAGAGCATGCTTTGGACCCTGTTTATGCACAAAAATTAGGTGTTAATATTGATGAGCTTCTCCTATCACAGCCAGACACTGGAGAGCAAGCTTTAGAAATTGCAGAAGCGCTTGTTCGAAGTGGTGCAGTAGACATTATTGTTATTGACTCTGTAGCAGCATTAGTACCAAAAGCTGAAATTGAAGGTGAGATGGGAGATTCTCATGTTGGATTACAGGCACGTCTCATGTCTCAAGCACTGCGTAAATTATCTGGAGCAATTAATAAATCAAAAACTATTGCTATTTTCATCAACCAAATTCGTGAAAAAGTTGGCGTTATGTTTGGAAATCCTGAAACAACACCAGGCGGTCGTGCACTGAAATTTTATTCTTCCGTACGTTTAGAAGTGCGTAGAGCAGAGCAATTAAAACAAGGAAATGATATGGTAGGTAATAAAACGAAAATAAAAGTTGTGAAAAACAAAGTCGCACCTCCATTTAGAACGGCGGAAGTGGATATTATGTACGGTGAAGGAATCTCAAAAGAAGGAGAAATCCTTGACCTTGGATCCGAGCTTGATATCATTCAAAAAAGTGGTGCTTGGTATTCGTATAATGAGGAGCGCTTAGGACAAGGTCGTGAAAATGCGAAGCAGTTTTTAAAAGAAAACCCTGAAATTGCACATGAAATCCAACTAGAAATTCGAAAAGCTTATGATCTTGAAACGAATGAAACAATGGATATGGGACAAGAAGAGCTACTATTAGATGAATAATTTTTTTAAAATGAGGGTGCTTCAATCCACTTTGGAGCATCCTTTTATTATTCTTTCGATTAAAGCATAATCAATTGATGGATGATATACAAGTTAATCGGATTCTATGTCATGAAATAATAGATTGAAAGGGTATAAAAGAAATAACAGGTGTGAAAAGTTGGAAAATGTTAAGATAGTAGACTTGACAATGAAAAATGGCACATTTACAATTAATATGTATATTTTACATTTTTCTGTGAATGTATAGCGTTATGCTAATACAAAACAGCAAATGAAAATGAGTACAAAATTAGAAATGCCGACACTTTGAAACTTAGCAAAGTTCATAGCAAGAGGAGGTGAAAAAATGGGATCCATTGAAATCATCTCCATTTTGCTTGGCCTAATCGTCGGTGCAGTTGTTGGCTATTTTGCAAGAAAGTCCATTGCTGAAGCAAAAATTGCCGGGGCTAAAAATGCCGCAGAGCAAATACTTGAGGATGCAAAGCGTGAAGCAGATGCTACGAAAAAAGAAGCGCTATTAGAAGCAAAGGATGAAATTCACAAGCTTCGTCTTGAAGCGGAAAAAGAGATTCGTGAAAGACGTAATGAATTGCAAAAACAGGAAAATCGTTTGTTACAAAAGGAAGAGAACCTCGATCGTAAAGATGAAACGTTAGAAAAGCGTGAAGAGGTGCTCGAAAAGAAAGAAGACTCTCTTAACGAAAGACAACAGCATATTGAAGAGATGGAAAGCAAAGTGGACGAGATGATAAAAGAACAGCAAGCTGAGCTGGAGCGTATTTCTGGTCTTAGTCGCGACGAAGCTAAGCAAGTTATCCTTGAGCGCGTAGAAAACGAATTATCTCATGAAATTGCTGTCATGATAAAAGAGGCAGAAAATCGCGCGAAGGAAGAAGCGGATAAAAAGGCTAAAGAAATCCTTTCCCTTGCAATCCAACGTTGTGCGGCTGATCATGTGGCAGAAACAACGGTTTCAGTTGTCAACTTACCGAACGATGAAATGAAAGGTCGTATCATCGGACGTGAGGGGCGTAATATCCGAACACTTGAGACGTTGACAGGAATTGATTTAATTATTGACGATACTCCTGAAGCCGTTATTCTTTCTGGATTTGACCCAATACGTCGTGAGACAGCTAGAATTGCACTAGACAAGCTTGTACAAGATGGTCGTATTCATCCAGCCCGAATTGAAGAGATGGTTGAAAAATCACGCAGGGAAGTGGACGAATACATCCGTGAAGTTGGTGAACAAACAACATTTGAAGTCGGAGTTCACGGACTTCATCCAGATTTAATTAAAATTTTAGGACGTCTGAAGTTTAGAACGAGCTATGGCCAGAATGTGTTAAAACATTCAATGGAGGTTGCTTATTTAACTGGTTTAATGGCAGCTGAGCTAGGTGAAGACGAAATGTTGGCAAGACGTGCTGGTTTATTACATGACATTGGTAAAGCCATTGACCATGAAGTAGAAGGAAGCCACGTTGAAATCGGTGTGGAGCTAGCAACGAAATATAAAGAGCATCCCGTTGTAATCAATAGTATTGCTTCTCACCACGGAGATGAAGAGCCAACTTCGATCATTGCTGTTTTAGTCGCAGCTGCAGATGCTATATCGGCTGCTCGTCCTGGTGCAAGAAGTGAAACTCTTGAAAACTATATTCGACGCCTTGAAAAGCTTGAGGAAATTTCTGAGTCGTTTGAAGGTGTTGAAAAATCTTACGCAATTCAAGCTGGACGAGAAGTTCGAATTATGGTAAAACCAGATGCAATTGATGATTTAGAAGCTCATCGTTTAGCTCGTGATATTCGTAAGCGAATTGAAGAGGAGCTAGATTATCCTGGCCATATTAAAGTTACAGTAATACGCGAAACGCGTGCTGTTGAATATGCAAAATAAAGTGGTGCCAAGTGCACCACTTTATTTTTATTTAACTTTTTAGCGGAAATGACCTTTTTCTTTTAAAATTCATACTTCACTCCTTCAGGGTAAGCAATTAATCAAACTTTAATTAAGTGGTGTTATGTACACTACTTTATTTTTTGGTTTATTTATGCCAAACTATATAAGGGTATATTAAAATTATGCGTTTTGAAGAATCTTGATTAGAAAGGGCTTCATACATGAGGGTATTATTTGTAGGTGATGTAGTAGGGTCTCCTGGTCGGGAGATGGTTAAGAGATATGTTCCGAAGTTGAAAGACAAATTTAAACCTCACGTAACTATTGTTAATGGAGAGAATTCAGCACATGGAAAGGGAATCACAGAAAAAATTTATCATCAATTACTTGAATATGGTGCGAAAGTCATTACGATGGGGAATCATACGTGGGATAAAAGAGAAATCTTTGAATTTATTGATGATGCAAAGTATTTGATTCGTCCTGCTAATTTTCCTGAAGGAACTCCTGGAAAGGGAATTACTTATGTAGATGTTGAAGGAAAAGAGTTAGCTGTTATCAATCTACAAGGAAGAACATTTTTGCCTGCTATTGATTGCCCATTTCGAAAGGCTCTAGAACTCGTTTCTGAAGCGAAGAAAAGAACACCACTAATTTTTATTGATTTTCATGCGGAAGCAACAAGTGAAAAGCAGGCAATGGGTTGGTATTTGGATGGAAAAGTTTCAGCGGTTGTCGGAACACATACACATGTTCAAACTGCAGATGAACGTATTCTTAAAAAGGGTACAGCATATATTACTGATGTAGGGATGACTGGTCCTTACGATGGTATTTTAGGGGTAGACCGTGAAGCTGTTATGAAAAAGTTTTTAACAAGCTTACCAGTTCGCTTTGAAATTGCTGAAGGGCGCGCACAACTTAATGCCGTTTTAGTCGATATCGATAATGAAAGTGGAAAAGCGACATCCATTAAACGAATCATCATTAATGATGATCATGTTTTTTTTGACTAAAAGGTAGGGAGCAATCGACGATTAGTCGGTTGCTAAACTTTAATGTGAAAGCGTTAACAATTTTTATGTTGGAATTTTTAGAAAAAAATATAAAACAAGCAGGAATATAGAACCTCTCTAGTGAATATAGTAACAATAAGAAATCTATCAAATTAAAATGAGGCTTTCTTAAATTGTTCTTAAGAAATTAGCCTCAATATAAGATCTCTAATAGGAATTGTTCTAATGAACACTCACCATTTATTGTAAAAGTAAGGGGGAACTAGAAATGGAAATATTAAAGGTTTCAGCAAAATCAAATCCTAATTCTGTTGCAGGAGCACTTGCAGGTGTTTTAAGAGAACGCGGTGCAGCCGAAATTCAAGCAATTGGAGCTGGTGCTCTTAATCAGGCAGTAAAAGCGGTAGCAATTGCTAGAGGATTTGTGGCTCCAAGTGGTGTTGACTTAATTTGTATTCCTGCGTTTACCGACATTCAAATTGATGGTGAAGAACGCACAGCGATTAAATTAATAGTAGAACCGAGATAAGAATTTTATGAAAGCCTTGTTTCCAAAATTGGGAACAAGGCATTTTACTTTTTTAATGGTGACAAAAACTATCGGATTTATTATAATAAGAGAAATAAAAGATGAAAATTCCCAAAAGTAAAAATTATCAATATTTTTTAATGCTATGTATGTATTTTTCTTGTATTTTGTTACCGTTCATTCTACAATGAAAACGTTTAGTGATTTATTTAGGGGAATGAAGTGCTAACTTATAAAAAACATGCTAAAATTGAAATTATTAATTATTTAATGTTTTGTGCCAAAGGGGTGTACATATATGATTAGTCAACTCTCATGGAAAGTTGGGGGACAACAAGGTGAAGGGATTGAAAGTACTGGGGAAGTATTTTCAATTGCTTTAAATCGTCTAGGATATTACTTATATGGGTATCGTCACTTTTCTTCTCGGATTAAAGGGGGACATACAAATAATAAAATCCGCGTTAGTACAACAAAGGTACGGGCTATTTCAGATGATTTAGATATTTTAGTTGCATTTGACCAAGAAACAATTGATGTTAATTTTCATGAGCTTCGTGATGGCGGAATTGTTATTGCTGATGCTAAATTCAAACCGACTATTCCAGAAGGTACGAATGTTACATTATATTCAGTCCCATTTACGGAAATCGCAACTGAACTTGGAACTTCCTTAATGAAAAATATGGTTGCCATTGGTGCGACAAGTGCAGTCCTTAATATCGACCCTAATCATTATCAAGAAGTTGTTCAAGAAACTTACGGCAGAAAAGGTGAGCAAGTGGTAGCCAAAAATATGGAGGCTATAAATAAAGGTGCTCAATATATGAAAGAGGACCTCGGATATAATCGTACGGATCTATTTTTAGAAAAAGCAGACGGTAAAAAGAGAATGTTTATGATCGGTAATGATGCGATTGCACTAGGTGCTATTAGTGCAGGTTCTCGTTTTATGGCTGCTTATCCAATTACGCCAGCCTCTGAGATTATGGAATATTTAATTAAAAAGTTACCAGATTTAGGTGGGACAGTTATTCAAACAGAAGATGAAATTGCCGCATGTACAATGGCAATTGGTGCAAACTATGCTGGTGCTCGAGCTTTGACGGCTTCTGCTGGCCCAGGACTATCACTCATGATGGAATCGATCGGTTTATCAGGTATAACAGAGACGCCCCTTGTGATTGTTGATACACAACGTGGTGGACCAAGTACTGGATTACCGACAAAACAAGAGCAATCTGATTTAATGGCCATGATTTACGGAACACATGGAGAAATTCCAAAAATTGTATTAGCACCAAGTACAGTGGAAGAAGCATTTTATGACGCAATTGAAGCATTTAACCTATCTGAGGAGTATCAATGCCCAGTTATTTTATTAACCGATTTACAGTTATCCCTTGGAAAACAATCAGTGGAACCATTAGAATATGATCGAATTGAAATTCGTCGCGGTAAGCTCGTAACAGAAGAATTACAAGAATTAGAAAATAAAGCGTACTTTAAACGTTATGAATTAACAGAAGATGGAATATCCCCTCGTGTATTACCAGGAATGAAAAATGGTATTCACCATGTGACTGGTGTTGAGCACGATGAAACTGGAAAGCCTTCTGAACTAAGTGCAAATCGTAAGGCTCAAATGGATAAACGTCTAAGAAAATTAGAAAATATTAAGGTTCATAATGCTGTTTGCAAAAATGTTCAACATGATGAGTCTGATTTATTAATTGTAGGATTTATTTCTACAAGAGGTGCCATTGAAGAAGCGATGGAAAGACTTGAGAAAGATGGAATTAAAACGAATCATGCACATATTCGTCTCGTTCATCCTTTCCCATCCAAAGGATTGTTACCACTTGTAGAAAAAGCGAAAAAGGTTGTTGTTGTTGAGCACAATGCAACAGGGCAATTAGCGAACATTATGAAAATGAATATTGGACATGCAGAGAAAATTCACTCTGTCTTGAAATACGACGGAAATCCATTTTTACCGCATGAAATTTATACTAAATGCAAGGAGTTGTTCTAAATGGCGACATTTAAAGATTTTCGTAACAATGTAAAACCAAATTGGTGTCCTGGTTGCGGTGACTTTTCTGTACAAGCTGCTATCCAACGTGCTGCAGCGAATGTTGGTTTAGAACCACACGAACTTGCTGTTATTTCTGGAATAGGATGTTCCGGTCGTATTTCTGGATATATCAATTCTTATGGTTTCCATGGAATCCATGGTCGTGCACTACCAATTGCCCAAGGAGTTAAAATGGCAAATAAGGATTTAACGGTTATCGCAGCTGGTGGTGATGGTGATGGCTTTGCCATTGGAACAGGTCATACGATTCATTCCATTAGACGTAATATAGATATTACGTATATTGTCATGGATAATCAAATTTATGGATTAACAAAAGGGCAAACATCTCCTCGAAGTGAGGTGGGCTTTAAAACAAAAAGTACACCAAAAGGGTCTATCGAGGCTCCGTTGTCCATTATTGAAATGGCTTTAACAGCTGGTGCAACATTTGTTGCCCAAAGTTTTTCAACCGACTTAAAAGATTTAACATCACTCATTGAGCAAGGAATGAAACATAAAGGATTCTCCTTTATTAATGTGTTTAGCCCCTGTGTAACCTATAATAAAATAAATACGTATGATTGGTTTAAAGAAAACTTAACTAAGCTGAGTGATATTGAAGGTTACGATCCATCTAACCGTATGCAGGCAATGCAAACAGTTATGGAGCATAACGGTCTTGTAACAGGATTAATTTATCAAAATACTGAACAAAAATCTTATCAAGACCTCGTTGAAGGATATAGCGAAGTACCATTAGCAAATGCAGACTTAAAAATTAGTAAAGAAAAATTTAATGAATTAATTTCTGAGTTTATGTAATAGGAAGGCTGTCTTTCATTACACAAAGTAATGAGAGGCAGCTTTTATCTTTTTGAAAAGCTTTATGAAAGAATAAGGGGAGTGAAAGACGGCGAATCCTGTGAAAAAAGCCTATAATAAAAGATTCTATTTTAAATTTGTGTCAAACGGATGTAAAATATAGTGAAAAAAGGAATAAAGCTTGTGTTCTAATCATTTTCCTTATATACTATAAAATTGTGTACTCTTATCTTAATTTGAAAGGAGAATGCAGACATGAACGAACAACAACGTATCGCAAGTACACTTGTAAATCCTTCGGACAAAAAATCCGAAAAGGATTACAGTAAATATTTTGAACGCATTTATATGCCTCCTTCCTTAAAAGATGCAAAAAAACGCGGAAAAGAAGATGTAAAATATCATAAAGACTTCGAAATTCCAGAACAATTTAAAGGAATGGGGAATGGTCGTAAATTTTACATCCGTACCTATGGATGTCAAATGAACGAACATGACACAGAAGTAATGGCAGGTATTTTCATGGAATTAGGATATGAGCCTACGGATGATCCAAAAGAGGCAAATGTCATCCTATTAAATACTTGTGCAATTCGTGAAAATGCTGAAAATAAAGTGTTTGGTGAAATCGGACACTTGAAACCACTGAAAATGGAAAACCCAGATCTTCTTCTTGGTGTTTGTGGATGTATGTCCCAAGAAGAATCTGTTGTTAACAAAATTTTAAAACAATACCAATATGTAGACATGATTTTTGGAACACACAACATTCACCGTCTTCCATATATACTAAACGAAGCCTATATGTCAAAAGAAATGGTAGTGGAAGTATGGTCTAAAGAAGGAGACGTTATTGAAAATCTTCCAAAGGTTCGTAAAGGAAACATTAAAGCATGGGTTAACATTATGTACGGATGTGATAAATTCTGTACGTATTGTATTGTCCCATATACACGTGGTAAAGAGCGTAGCCGTCGACCTGAAGACATTATTCAAGAAGTGCGTCACTTAGCAGCGCAAGGCTATCAAGAAATTACCCTTCTCGGTCAGAACGTTAATGCTTACGGGAAAGATTTTGAAGATATGGAATATGGTCTTGGTGACTTAATGGACGAATTACGTAAAATTGATATTCCTCGTATTCGCTTTACAACAAGTCACCCACGTGATTTTGATGATCATCTCATTGAAGTATTAGCAAAACGTGGTAATCTAGTTGAGCACATTCATTTACCAGTTCAATCAGGATCTAGTGATATTTTGAAAATTATGGCACGTAAATATACACGTGAACAATTCCTTGAACTTGTTCGCAAAATTAAAAAAGCAATTCCAGATGTATCATTGACAACAGATATTATTGTTGGGTTCCCTAATGAGACAGAGGAACAATTTGAAGAAACATTATCCCTTTACCGTGAAGTAGAATTTGATTCTGCTTATACGTTTATTTATTCTCCACGTGAAGGAACACCAGCAGCGAAAATGAAAGATAACGTACCAATGGAAGTGAAGAAAGAACGTCTTCAACGTTTAAATAACTTAGTTAATGAGATTTCAGCTAAGAAAATGAAGGAATATGAAGGAAAAGTGGTTGAAGTTCTTGTTGAAGGTGAATCTAAAAATAATCCAGATATTTTAGCTGGTTATACTCGCAAAAATAAATTAGTTAACTTTAAAGCTCCGAAATCTGCGATTGGAAAACTTGTGAAAGTCAAAATTACAAAAGCAAAAACATGGACGTTAGATGGGGAAATGGTAGAAGAAGCGGTAGAGGTGAACGGTTAATGGCTTATACAAAAGATGATATTTTAGAAAAAGCAAAAGAGCTTGCACAAATGATTTCCGAAACAGAACAAGTCGATTTCTTTAAACGTGCTGAAGCACAAATTAATGAAAATCAAAAAGTTCGTGAAATGATTGCAAGCATTAAAAGTTTACAAAAGCAGGCTGTTAATTTTCAGCATTATGGTAAACATGAAGCATTAAAAATGGTTGAAGAAAAAATCGATCGATTAATGGAAGAACTAGACGAAATACCGGTTGTTCAACAATTTAAAGAATCACAAGTAGAAGTTAACGATTTATTACAGCTTGTTGCAAATACGATTTCAAATTATGTGACAAATGAAATTATTCGTACGACAGGTGGAGACTTATTAACAGGAGAGACAGGATCTAAAATTAAAAATAGCCCAAAAGGTTCTTGTCATTAAAAGAGTACTGCATAAATGAACTGATCCCTGTCAAGTAGACAGGAATAAAAAAGCACATTTATGCAGCCTGAGTCCTATATTCGTAAGGACTCAGGTTATTTAATTTTTTTTGGAATCGTTGATGATTGTAAAATCGTATGTATTTTTTAACGACATTTTTTACTTCTTCGGCTGTACGAAAAGAGTATAGATTAAAGCACTCCGCCTTAAAGTGGCTGAAGAAGTTTTCCATACTGGCATTATCTAAACAATTGCCTTTTCTGGACATACTGGCTTTTATATTGTATCTTTTAAGTAAGTTGTTGTATTGACGGGATGTATACTGGAACCCTTGATCACTGTGTAGGAGGACTCCATTTACATTCCGTTTTTTTATTGCCTTTTTCACCGTATCCATCACCAGTTTTAGATCGTTTCTTGCACTTATGTGGTATGCCACAATTTCATTGTTGTAAAGGTCTTTAATGGCGGATAAATAGAGCTTTTTCTTATTAAAAATTAAATATGTTATATCTGTCACCCATTTTTCATTTGGTTTCGAGGCATAAAAATCCCTGTTTAAATAATTATCTGAAATGACATAAGGTTCTTTCTTGCCATAATAAGGTCTTTTTTTACGAATGACTGCACAGATCTCCATCTCTCTCATCAGTCTTTGTACTCGTTTATGGTTGATTTTCATATTGTATTTTCGCTTAAGCCAAACTTTTATTCTCCGATACCCATATATTCCTCTTACTTTTCGATGACATTCCAAGATTTTATTCTTTAGCTGTTCGTCCTCCAACTGCTTCTTTGAAGGGTTTTTTTGTCGCTTAACCCACTTGTAGTATCCACTATGCGATACTCCTGCAATCTCACATAATTCCCGGATGGAAATAGACTTACCAGCCATTTCATAAATGACTGCGAACTTCTTCTGAGTTGGTACGTTTTCCATTCCCCCTTTCACATCTTTAAGAGCTTTTTTAACATCTCTACTTCTGCTTCAAGACGCTTAATCTTCACTTCTGGATTTTCAGGTCGAATACGAGGACGTCCTTTCTTAGGTCCTTTTGCCTTTCCTCGTTTTTCTTCAAGCCCCTTTATCCCCTCATTTTCATAGTGTTTTACCCAACGACGAACCATCGAATGACTGATACCTAATTTTTTAGCTACGGTATTGTATCCCATTCCTTCTTTCTCATACATATCCACTGCTTTCTTTTTGAATGTTACATCATATGTTCTTCGATTTGTCCCCATAGAAAAATCCCCTCCATAATAGACAGATTAATTGGCTTTCTTTTTTCTGTCTACTATAAGGGGATCATATCAAAAGCAGTACTCTTTTCTTTTTATTTAACACTCCTTAAATCATCTTTTAGGAAAAAAAGAATTTTCTAAAGTTTAGGTACATATTTGAAAAAGTCCGCATAGAATGAACTAGAAGGACTTATGATTTTATCTAAAAGACTATGTACCAAAAAGAAAAATTCCTTGTTAAGAAGATTGTTTTTGAGGAGGGTTTGCTTACAATGTCAGAATACAGAGAAATTATTACGAAAGCAGTAGTGGCCAAAGGGAGAAAGTATACACAAGCACAGCATACGGTTACCCCAGCAAAAAAACCTGCAAGTATTTTAGGCGGTTGGATTATTAATCATAAATACGATGCTCGTAAAAAAGGAAAAGCTGTTGAAGTAGTTGGGAGTTATGATATTAATGTATGGTATTCCTTTAATGAAAATACAAAAACAGAAGTAGTAACTGAAACTGTTAAATACAATGATCTTATGAAGCTAAAATATAAGGATGATAACTACTTAGATGATGATCATGAAGTGGTTGCAAGAGTTTTACAGCAGCCAAATTGCTTAGAAGTGACGATTTCACCAAATGGAGAAAACATTGTTGTTCAAGTAGAAAGAGAATTTTTAGCCGAAGTCATAGGTGAGACAAAAGTTGCAGTATCAGTAAATCCAGAAGGTTTAGTGATGGATGATGAGGATTGGGAAGATTGGGAAGAAGAACTTGAAGAAGAGATTGAAGATTTAAATCCAGAAATGATTATAGATGAACCAGAAGAATAATAAAAAACTAGGGAGAATATCTTCCTAGTTTTTGTTTTTTGATAAGAAAAACTAAGTGTTCAACATCAAGACAAACATCGTTTATGATATAATAAAAATTGCTTTTTAAAACCACTTCTAACGAAATAATGGAACATAAAAAATTGGGGGATTAACATGGCAATATATACGCCTATGATACAACAATATTTAAAAATCAAGGCAGACTATCAGGATGCCTTTTTATTTTTCCGTTTAGGTGACTTTTATGAAATGTTTTTTGAAGATGCGGTCAAAGCATCTCAAGAATTAGAAATAACTCTAACTAGTCGTGATGGGGGAAATAAAGAACGGATACCAATGTGTGGAGTCCCTTATCACTCTTCTCTTAGTTATATTGAACAATTAATTGAAAAAGGATATAAGGTTGCGATTTGTGAACAAGTGGAAGACCCAAAGCAAGCAAAGGGTGTAGTTAAAAGGGAAGTCGTTCAGCTCATTACACCTGGTACATTAATGAACGGTAAGGGGATTTCCGAAAAGGAAAATAACTTTATTGCAGCGATTAATGTGTATGAAGCGTTATTTGGACTAGCCTTAACTGATTTAACGACAGGTGAATCCAGTGTAACGCTACTATCAAATGTTGAGGATGTCGTGAGTGAATTATATACAAATCACGTTCGAGAAGTAGTCGTTGACTCTTCTTTCAGTGATGAATGGAAAAAGAAAATATTAGAACGTTGTACGGTTACCTTCTCGTATGAACCAAACTATGAAAATCACGAACGAATACAAAATCTTATTAGCCATTTACATGATAAGCGCTTAAAAGAAACCTTCAATCGATTATATCTATATCTTGAACGTACGCAAAAACGTAGCTTGGATCATTTACAAAAGGTTCAATTTTATCAGCTTCATGATTATTTAAAGATAGATTATTATTCAAAACGAAACTTGGAATTAACGGAAACGATTCGGACAAAAGGTAAAAAAGGATCGCTTCTTTGGTTATTAGATGAAACGAAAACGGCAATGGGGGGCCGACTATTAAAACAGTGGATTGATCGACCATTACTAGATAAAAAGCAGATTGAAATTCGTCATAGTATGGTCGAAACATTAATGGAACAATTTTTTGAGAGAGAAGAGCTAAGAGGGTTATTAAAAGAGGTGTATGACTTAGAACGATTAGCAGGACGTGTCGCTTTTGGAAATGCTAATGCAAGGGATTTAATTCAATTAAAAAAGTCGCTCAAAAAGGTTCCAGAAATTAAAAAAATCATTGAAACACTAGACAATGAATATGCCAAAGAGATTGCTGAACAAATTGACCCATGTAATGAACTAACCCAATTACTTGAAGGATCTTTAATTGAAAATCCTCCTCTTTCCGTCAAAGAAGGAAACATTATTAAAGATGGCTTTCATGAAACGCTTGATCAATATCGTGATGCGACTAGAAATGGAAAACAGTGGATTGCAGAGCTTGAACTACGTGAACGCCAAATGACAGGTATTAAATCATTGAAGATTGGATTTAATAAAGTTTTTGGTTATTATATTGAAGTTACGAAAGCGAACCTCCACTTATTACCTGAAGGTCGCTACGAAAGAAAACAAACATTAGCCAATGCAGAACGATTTATAACACCTGAATTAAAAGAAAAAGAGGCATTAATTTTGGAAGCGGAGGAAAAAAGTGTAGAGCTTGAATACGATTTATTTGTTAATATAAGAAATCAAGTAAAACAATATATTGAGCGCTTACAGCTTTTAGCGAAAAAAATAAGTGAATTGGATGTTCTGCAATGCTTTGCCGTCATTAGTGAAGAACGACATTATACAAGGCCAAGCTTTTCAGAAAACGAATTATTTATTAAAGATGGTCGTCATCCGGTTGTTGAAAAAGTGATGGATTCACAGGAGTATGTTCCAAATGATTGCTACATGAGGGACGGTCGAAATATATTATTAATTACTGGACCTAATATGTCCGGTAAAAGTACGTATATGAGACAAATTGCCTTAACTGCCATTTTAGCGCAAATTGGTTGCTTTGTACCTGCCCGTGAAGCAGTGCTACCGCTATTTGATCAAATTTTTACGAGAATTGGAGCGAGTGATGATTTAGTTTCTGGTCAGAGTACCTTTATGGTTGAAATGCTTGAAGCGAAAAATGCGATTGTCAATGCTACTTCTAAAAGTCTTATTTTATTTGATGAAATAGGGCGTGGTACCTCAACTTATGATGGAATGTCTTTAGCTCAAGCGATGATTGAATATGTGCATGATCATATTGGAGCAAAAACACTATTTTCTACACATTATCATGAACTAACTGTGTTAGACGAGAAGCTAGAGCATTTACAAAATGTTCATGTTAGTGCAATAGAGGAGGATGGAAAAGTAGTATTTCTCCATAAGGTGAAGGAAGGATCAGCAGATAAAAGCTACGGGATTCATGTAGCGGAGCTTGCTCACTTACCAAAAAAAGTGATTGAGCGGGCAAAAGAAATTTTGCGTCAATTTGAAGAAGGAAACTCCCATTTAACTCAAAAGCAAGCAGCAGTTGGAAATGTAGCGCAATTGTCTTTATTCGAAGAAACAGAAATTGAAAACCCAAAAAAGAAATCGAATCTATCGAATAAAGAAAAAGAGATGATTGAACACATTAAATCAATCGATTTACTCGACATGACCCCATTAGATGCGATGAATGAATTATACAAAATTCAAAAAAAGCTAAAACACTAGAGGTGAAAATATGGGAAAGATCATCCGTTTAGATGATCAGCTCTCTAATAAGATTGCAGCAGGTGAAGTTGTTGAAAGGCCTGCATCTGTTGTTAAAGAGCTTGTCGAAAATGCCATCGATGCTAATGCAACGGTTATTGAAATTGAAGTTGAGGAAGCAGGGTTAAGTAAAATCCGTGTTGTCGATAATGGCGATGGAATTGAAAATGACGATTGTTTAAATGCTTTTCACCGTCATGCAACAAGTAAAATAAAAGATGAAAATGACCTTTTTCGCATTAAAACACTAGGATTTCGTGGAGAAGCATTACCTAGTATTGCTTCAGTATCTCATTTAGAAATGAAGACAAGTACTGGAAATGGTCCAGGGACTAGAATGATCTTAGTTGGTGGAGAGGTTCAAACGCATGAATCATTTTCGAGTCGAAAAGGGACAGATATTACAGTAACCAATTTATTTTTTAATACTCCTGCTCGCCTGAAGTATATGAAAACCGTTCATACGGAGCTTGGAAACATTTCGGATGTTGTGAATCGCCTAGCGTTAGCACATCCTACTGTTTCCTTCAAATTAAGTCATAATGGTAAGAGGCTTTTATATACAAATGGAAAAGGGGATGTAAGACAGGTCATTGCTGCCATTTATGGAATGGCAGTTGCTAAAAAAATGGTTCAAATTGAACTATCATCCCTTGATTTTGTAATCTATGGGTATGTTGCTTATCCCGAAGTAACAAGGGCTTCACGGAACTATATCTCAACAATTATTAACGGACGTTACATTAAAAATTTCCCTATTACAAAGGCGATTTTAGATGGATATCATACACTTCTTCCAATTGGTCGTTATCCGATTGTCTATTTAAATATTCAAATGGATCCAATTTTAGTCGATGTTAATGTTCATCCTGCAAAACTTGAAGTAAGGATAAGTAAAGAAGATGAGCTGTTTGAATTAATATCAAACGGTATTAAGGATGTATTTAATAAAAAACAGCTTATTCCAGAAGTAAAATCTCAAATTGGAAAACGAGAGAAAAAAGAGGAGCAGCAATCCTTTCAGTTCGAACATCATCATGTAAAATCAGAGCCTAAATCAGATATAACATTGAACTTTACGAATGAAAAATATTTAAACGCAGATGAACATGTAACGATTAAAGAACTACCATCATCTATTAGCCTAGATGAACGTATGAATGAAACAACAGAGGAAGAACCACTAGACGTTAACGAACAAGCTGAAGCTATAGATAACGATGAAACCGTAGAGGAAATGGAAAAAGAAATTGATACAGAACTAGAACAAAAAAAGGAAAATCGTGTTCCTCCGATGTACCCAATTGGGCAAATGCATGGTACTTATATTTTGGCTCAAAATGAAAAGGGTCTTTATATTATTGACCAGCATGCGGCACAGGAACGAATTAAATATGAATATTACCGTGAAAAAGTGGGTCAGGTGTCTGAAGAAGTTCAAGAACTGTTAGTCCCATTAACCTTTACTTATTCAACAGATGAAGCCATCATTATTGAATCATATAAAGGTGAATTAGCTAGAGTAGGTGTGTTTCTCGAAGACTTTGGGAAAAATAGTTATATCGTTCGCTCGCATCCAACATGGTTTCCAAAAGGAGAGGAAAAGGAAATTATAGAAGATATTATTCAGCAAGTGCTAGATGAGAAAAAAATTGATATTAAAAAGCTAAGGGAAGATGCTGCGATTATGATGAGCTGTAAAGGTTCCATTAAAGCAAATCAACATTTGCGAAGCGATGAAATTTTTGCTTTACTTGAATCATTAAGAAAATCGAGCGATCCATTTACTTGTCCTCATGGAAGACCAATTATTATTCACTTTTCAACCTATGAAATGGAAAAGATGTTTAAACGCATCATGTAGGAAACGTATAAAAAATATTCTTTTGGAAAGAATATATTGGTGTTTTTGATAAAAACATGATAGGATGAAACGGAGAAGGAAAGGTTTTGAAAGAGTGGTGTGATGTCCAAGAAAGAAAAAGTAATCGTCATAATTGGACCGACAGCTGTCGGAAAAACGAAATTAAGTATAGAGTTAGCCAAAAGGGTAAATGGAGAAATCATTAGCGGGGATTCCATGCAAATTTACAAAGGTATGGATATCGGTACAGCAAAAATAAAAGAAGAAGAAATGAAAGGGATTCCCCATCACTTAATTGATATTAAAGAGCCAACAGAATCATTTTCGGTAGCTGAATTTCAAGAACTTGTTCGTCCTCTTATATCTGACATTATAAAACGTGGTAAAATGCCGATGATTGTTGGTGGCACTGGGCTTTACATCCAATCAGTTCTTTATGATTATCAATTTTCTGAAACAGAACGTAATCAAGAATTACGTTTAAAATTAGAAAAAAAAGCAAATGAAATTGGACCCATTGCTTTACATGAAGAACTAATGAAAATTGATCCAATCTCAGCTAAAAAAATTCACCCTAATAATGTCCGTAGGGTGATACGTGCTTTAGAAATTTTTTACGATACAGGTATGAAAATGAGTGAAATGCACGAAAATGCTGAAGAAGAAATGCTATATGATGCATTGCTGATTGGTTTAACGGTGAGACGCGACATATTGTATGATCGTATTAATCAACGAGTGGACCTTATGATTGAAGAAGGATTAATTCCTGAAGTAAAAAGGTTATATCAAGAGGGAATACGTGATTGTCAATCCATTCAAGCCATTGGATATAAAGAGTTATATGAGCATTTTGATGGAAACATATCAATAGAAGAAGCTATTCAAAAATTAAAGCAAAACTCACGACGATATGCAAAAAGACAATTAACATGGTTTAGAAATAAAATGGATGTAGAATGGTTTGACATGACTCCACCGGTTCCGTTTGAAACGAGGCTTGAAGAAATTTTTCATTATATAGAAGGAAAATTTTGTTTAAAAGAGAATTAAATACATATAGAGAAAAGAGGAGGACGAAAAGATGAAGCAATCCATTAATATTCAAGATCAATTTTTAAATCAATTAAGAAAAGACGGAGCTTTTGTAACAGTTTTCCTATTAAATGGGTTCCAATTACGAGGACAAGTAAAAGCATTTGATAACTTTACTGTTCTACTAGAATCAGAAGGAAAGCAGCAATTAATTTATAAGCATGCGATTTCAACTTTTGCCCCTCAAAAAAATGTTCAAATTGATTTTGAATCCTAATTATGAAAATTAAAGCCGAAAGGTTATCTGACCTTTCGGTTTTTATCATTAGTATAGGAAATTATAAATTTACAACTTGTGGATAATTTTGTTCATAGTTGGTTTACGTCTAGCTCCGAGCGTTAGCGACTAGCAAACTTCCCATTTCATCAGTTCATTGACTCACTTACTAGCCCGAGTTTCCTTTATCTCCTACTGAAAGGATTAGTTTGTACGCCGCTTTATCGAACTCCCTGCGCTTTTGTTCTATATTAGTAAAACTCAACAATTTATTAAGAAAAATAACATAGCCATATTTTAAGGGTTGTCCTCACTTCATTTTTGCATACATATAAATAATGAATATTTCTTGGGAAAGCGCAAGATTCATCATTTTCTAACTAAATACTACAAGATTTTCAATTTATCCTAAAAATGATATAGGTTTTTTGTCGAAACCTAGTAAAGTGAGGTGAGCTCGATGGATCAAGCAGTGACATATAAAAATAACGGACAAATTAATATTGTTTTAAATAATCAACAAAAATCAGATGATAGAGCTAAACCGAGAAAAAGCTCCACATATGAAATTGCGATTCCAAAACAATCGAATAAGCACGAAATCTTAAATGACATTGAAAGAGAAATGAGCTCTCTTGTTGGTATGGAAGAAATGAAAAAAACAATTAAAGAGATATATGCTTGGATTTACGTAAACAAAAAGAGAGAAGAAAAAGGTTTGAAGGCTGGAAAGCAAGCGCTTCATATGATGTTTAAAGGAAATCCTGGTACTGGTAAAACAACGATTGCTCGTCTTATTGGGAAATTATTTTATCAAATGAACGTTTTGTCAAAAGGTCATTTAATTGAAGCAGAAAGGGCTGACTTAGTAGGGGAGTATATTGGTCATACAGCACAAAAAACGAGAGATTTAATTAAAAAAGCACTTGGTGGAATTTTATTTATTGATGAGGCTTACTCATTAGCGCGTGGCGGTGAAAAGGATTTTGGGAAAGAAGCAATCGATACGTTAGTAAAGCATATGGAAGATAAACAACACGACTTTGTACTTATTTTAGCGGGCTACCCTCGGGAAATGGATCACTTTTTATCGTTAAATCCTGGACTTCAATCCCGCTTTCCAATCGTGATGAGTTTTCCAGACTATTCAGTAGATGAACTAATGGAAATTGCAAAGAAGATAGTTCGAGAAAAAGAATATGAGCTTAGTATTGATGCGGAAAGAAGATTAAGAGAACATCTGTTAGGGGTGAAAAGTCAAACGATTGCTTCAAAGTTTTCAAATGGTCGTTATGTCCGAAATGTTATTGAAAAGTCCATTCGTGCACAAGCAATGCGACTTTTAATCTATGATCAATATTCAACGGAAGATTTAATGACAATCAAAAGCCATGATTTATTGTTTAATGATTTATAATCTAACATGAATATAAAAAGTTGTTCATAAAACTAATCCAAACCATTTTGTGTGTATACAAAGTCTATATGAAACGATTTGTCAACAATGTAGGGGCTGTCCAAAAAGTACAGCCCCTATCATAGTTAATTAGATTCTGTTGATATTCATTTCGGTGGACGCTATTTCAAAAAAGAGCACAAAAAATAAGCAGCCTTTAAAAAGGCTACATTACATCATTTCATGTGAACGAAATGATTTATTAGGTAATTTCCATTTAAATGTATAGCTTAAAACACGTAAAATGACAATGATAATAAATAACGCATAAAGCTCTTCAGGACTTGAGGCAATTTCAAACCCAATGGCAAGTCCAGCAATCACAGCCCAAACGGCATAAATTTCTTCACGAAGAACAAGAGGCTTGCGTTGTGCTAATAAATCACGAATGATACCTCCACCTGTTCCGGTTAGTACTGCTGCAACAACAGCTGCACTAATAGGATGATTCATTTCAACAGCATATAAGGCACCTTGCATAGCAAATGCGGCTAAACCGATGGCATCAGTAAAGTTCCCCCATTTTCTCCAGTGCCTGAGCAAATTGTTTGGAAATAGAAAGACGATGGTCATACTAGCTAATGCAATTTGAAAAAGAAGTCCTTGCTCCCATAAAGCTGATACAGGTACCCCTAATAATAAATTTCGGATAGCACCACCGCCAAAAGCGGTCACAATCCCTAATATATAGACGCCAAATATATCGTATTCCTCTTCCATTGCTACGATGGCACCACTGATAGCAAAAGCAATGGTTCCAATGATATTCAAAACATCCCACGGCATTATTTGTTCCCCTTTATGTATAAAATACTACATAACCGATATGATTTTATCATCATTAGATAAAAATGCAATCATTTTATTTTTGATTAAATATCTAGCCTAGTAGAAAAGAAAAATCTTTGATATGATATAGTTTGCTTACATTAAGCTTGATAAAGGAAGGGTCAATTTGAACGAATTTAAACGAAATATTGAACAAGTAATATTAGTTGGATGTCAATTACAAGATTCGAACGATGAACGGTTTTTTTTCTCGATGGAAGAATTAAAGTCATTGGCTCATACAGCTGGTGGCGAAGTTGTTACTATCCTTACACAAAAAAGAGAGAAAGTAGAGCCGTCAACCTACATCGGTAAAGGAAAAGTAGAAGAATTAAAGACCATTGTTGCTGAAAAGGATGTCGATACTGTTATTTTTAATGATGAACTTTCACCGAGTCAGCTCAGAAATTTAGTCAATAGTTTAGAGGTAAAGGTAATTGATCGTACACAGCTTATATTAGATATTTTTGCCAAAAGAGCTAAATCTCGTGAAGGAAAGCTACAGGTTGAACTTGCACAGCTAGAATATTTATTACCTCGTTTAGCTGGTCAAGGTGCTAACCTCTCTCGACAAGGAGGAGGAATTGGTACAAGAGGTCCTGGTGAGACACAACTAGAAACCGATCGCAGGCATATTTATAAAAGAATTAGTGATATTAAAAAACAATTGAAAGGAATTGTTTCTCACAGGGAGCGATACAGAGGTCGCAGAAAGCAAAATCAAGCTTTTCAAATATCCCTTGTAGGATATACAAATGCCGGAAAATCAACACTTTTTAATCGATTAACAGATGCTTCTACATTTGAAGAAAACTTATTATTTGCAACGTTGGATTCATTAACGAGAAAAATGAATTTACCATCTGGATTAGAAGTGTTATTGACAGATACAGTAGGTTTTATTGAAGATTTGCCGACAACATTAATTGCTGCGTTTCGTTCTACACTTGAAGAGGTTAAAGAGGCCGATTTTATTTTGCATGTAGTTGACAGCTCGAATCCGGATTATATATCACATGAAAAAACAGTATACCGATTGTTAAAAGAATTAGAGATTGAAGAAATTCCGATTTTAACTGTATATAATAAAAAGGACCAACAGTTAGAGGACTTTGTTCCATCACCTGAAGCAGATTTTATTGAAATTAGCGCTTTTAATGGTAAAGATATTAAATTACTCCGACAAACCATTCAAGAAAAAATTCAAGAAAATATGAGAGCATACTATGTTCAAATTGCAGCAGAAGACGGAAAACTACTATCTCAATTAAAACGTCATACTATTGTTCAGCATATAGATTATCATGAACAATCAAACCTTTATTCAATAAAGGGATATATATTTAACAATCACTCTTTACAAAGTACAATTGAAAAATATTCAAAGTAGGAAGGAACATCAATATGTATCAATATTTACGTCATGGACATAAACTTTTTCCCATCGTAAAGAAAGTAGAAGAAAAAATTCGACATGTACATGAAAAAATTGATCGTAAAGTAGAAGCGAATCAATTTCGTGTGTTAAAGAGCTTTCAAAAATATAAAGTAAGCGACAGCCATTTCATTCCATCTACTGGATATGGCTATGATGATATTGGGCGTGATACGCTTGAGGAAATTTATGCAGATGTTTTAGGCGGTGAGAGTGCCCTTGTTAGACCACAAATTATTTCAGGTACTCACGCAATCTCTATTGCTTTATTTGGGGTATTACGTCCAAAAGACGAATTAATTTATATTACCGGAAAACCATATGATACTCTTGAAGAAATCGTTGGGATTCGTGGGAGTGGTATAGGTTCATTAAAAGAATTTCAAATCGATTATCAAACCATTGATTTAAAGAATGAAAAAGTTGATTATGATGCAGTAAAAAAGGCTATTACCTCTAAAACAAAAATGATTGGTATTCAACGGTCAAAAGGATATGCAACAAGACCTTCCTTTACAATTAGTGATATTAAGGAAATGATTGATTTTGTTAAATCGATTAAAGATGATGTCATCGTGTTTGTTGACAATTGTTATGGTGAATTTGTTGAAGAATTAGAGCCATGCCATGTTGGTGCTGATTTAATAGCCGGTTCACTTATCAAAAATCCTGGTGGAGGATTGGCTAAAACAGGAGGATATATTGTTGGTAAAAAAGAACTTGTAGAGGCTTGTTCATATCGTATGACATCACCAGGGATTGGGAGTGAAGCAGGTGCTTCCTTGTATAGTCTTCAAGAAATGTACCAAGGATTTTTCTTAGCTCCACATGTTGTAGGACAAGCATTAAAAGGAGCAGTTTTCACTTCTGCTTTACTTGAAGAGATTGGTTTATCAACAGATCCTCATTGGGAAGTAGAAAGAACAGATTTAATTCAATCCGTTCAATTTGATGATAAAGAGATGATGGTTGCTTTTTGTCAAGCGATCCAATTCGCTTCGCCTGTTAATTCACATGTCACTCCATACCCAAGCTACATGCCTGGATATGAGGATGATGTCATTATGGCTGCAGGTACATTTGTTCAAGGCTCAAGTATTGAACTTTCAGCAGATGGACCGATTCGACCTCCTTATGTTGCATACGTGCAAGGTGGATTAACCTATGAGCATGTAAAAATTGCCATATGTACAGCATTAGATCAATTGATAGAAAAAAATATTCTAAACATTTAAAAAGGGGTGAATCCCCTTTATTTTTTACACAAAAAGTATGTTAGAATTTCTTACATTATATTGACAACAAAACTTACATAAATTATAATCTAATTAAGATTAGCGGAAGTAAGGAGGGACTAATAAGTGAGTGATGAAATTAGACGTTCCATGCCTCTATTCCCAATTGGAATCGTTATGAAATTAACAGAATTATCTGCAAGACAAATTCGCTATTATGAAGAGCATGGTCTAGTTTCTCCTGCAAGAACAGAAGGGAATAGAAGATTATTCTCATTTAATGATGTAGATAAATTGCTGGAAATTAAATCCTTAATTGAAAAAGGTGTCAACATGGCTGGCATCAAACAAATTTTCTCTGTGAAAAATGAGCAAACTAAGCAAACTGAAAGTGAAAAAGTCGAGAAAACAGATATTAGTGATGCTGAATTACGTAAGCTTTTAAAAGAAGAATTATTGCAAGCAGGAAGATTTAATCGTGCAACATTAAGACATGGAGATATGTCTAGATTTTTCCATTAATTGTTTAGTAATTCATTTTTAAATAAATCTTTATAGAAAACGGGAGGAGTTTTTCAAAATGGCTAAGTACACAAAAGAAGATATTTTTCGCATGGTCCAAGAAGAAAATGTAAAATTTATTCGCTTACAATTTACAGACATTTTAGGAACAATAAAAAATGTTGAGATTCCATCATCTCAGTTAGAAAAAGCTTTAAACAACAAAATGATGTTTGATGGTTCCTCTATTGAAGGATTTGTACGTATCGAAGAGTCTGATATGTACCTATATCCAGATTTAGACACATTCGTTATTTTCCCTTGGACAGCAGAAAAAGGAAAAGTGGCACGCTTTATTTGTGATATTTACAATCCTGATGGCACTCCATTTGAAGGGGATCCACGCAATAACTTAAAGCGTGTATTAAAAGAAATGGAAGAGCTAGGCTTTTCTGCATTTAACTTAGGAGCAGAACCAGAGTTCTTCTTATTCAAGCTAGATGAAAAAGGTGAACCAACATTAGAACTAAACGACAGCGGTGGATATTTTGATCTTGCTCCAACTGACTTAGGCGAAAACTGCCGTCGTGATATCGTATTAGAGCTTGAAGAAATGGGATTTGAAATTGAAGCATCTCACCATGAGGTAGCACCTGGTCAGCATGAAATTGATTTCAAATATGCAGATGCTTTAAGAGCTTGTGACGATATTCAAACATTTAAGCTTGTAGTAAAAACAATTGCACGTAAGCACGGATTACATGCGACTTTCATGCCAAAACCATTATTCGGTGTAAACGGTTCTGGAATGCACTGTAACTTATCCTTATTCCGCGATGGTGATAATGCATTCTTTGATCCAAATGGAGATCTTCAATTAAGTGATACAGCTAGACAATTTATTGCAGGTGTCATTAAGCACGCACCTAGTTTTACGGCTGTTACAAATCCTACAGTAAACTCTTATAAACGCTTAGTACCAGGTTACGAAGCTCCATGTTATGTAGCTTGGTCTGCACGTAACAGAAGTCCATTAATTCGTATTCCAGCATCTCGTGGTATGAGTACACGTATTGAAGTACGTAGTGTTGATCCGGCAGCTAACCCTTATTTAGCTATGGCAACATTACTTGCAGCAGGATTAGACGGAATTAAAAATAAATTAACTCCTCCTAAGCCAGTAGATCGTAACATTTATGTTATGACTAAAGAAGAGCGCGTTGAAAATGGAATCGTTGACTTACCATCCACACTTGCTGAAGCTTTAGAAAACTTAAAGAAAGACGAAGTAATCGTAAATTCTCTTGGTAAACATTTATTTGAGCACTTTGTTGAAGCAAAAGAAATCGAATGGGATATGTTCCGCACACAAGTTCATCCTTGGGAGCGCGAGCAATATATCACGCAATACTAATCACAAACCCTCTTGACGCTGTAGGCGTTAAGAGGGTCTTATTTTAGTAAATTAACAAGCTCGAGGATAACAATTTGTTGGCTAATTTTTGATTTCTAAAAAAATATAAAAACAGGCTATCTCCTCTGTCAAATTTAAATAATAAAAATATAGAACCTGTCAATAAAGCAATATAAGCCTATAAAAAAATTATTTATTTTTATCAAAATATTGCTTTTGATATTGAAAAATTAATTCATCTAGTCGCTTGCTAAATTTGATTGTATTCGGGTCATTTAATCCATTTTTCATTCCTTGAGCTACCATTTTCGTCCTTAATTCATTGATTTGAATAATTAGCTCATTGTTTTTATTTGTTTTCTGCATTTTTAGTATCACCATTTAACTTGATGTGGGTAAAAATACTTAATACATATTATCTATATTTTCGTTAATTTTTGAATACTTTCGACAAAAGTTTTCAAACTGTGACATTTATATTCATACATTAGAGGGGATACTATCTTTAAATAGAAAGCTACAATTCTATGAATTGTATGAAAAGTTTTGTGAATAAATAATTCCTATTTTTTATGTTAATACAGGAAATATATCTTTAAATGTCGAATTATGTAGTAAAGGGGGGAGATATCATGGAAGTTGAATTCCCGAAAATGACCCTAACGAATTATGATTTGCTTAAAAGAGATCCAGAAGTAGCATACCCAAATTTAGCGAGTCGATTTTATCAAAATATCATTGAAATTATTAACGATTTTGAAAAAGAATTAGATAATGAACATGAAATCGGTGTTCGACTTGTATCATTCGGACAAACGATGCAATTTCATATTGAACAATTAGGATATTATAATTCGAGTTTGATTATTTTCCATGGAAGGTTAGAAAATGGCGCTAGAGTTGAACTTATTCAGCATGTAAATCAGATTAGTTTTTTGCTTATGGCATTGCCAAAGATGGATAAAACCAAACCACCAAGAAGAATTGGATTTCCGATAATTGAGGATGAAGAATAATAATGGACAGAGAGGAACATTCCGAACTGTTCATTTTTTTTGGTTGATTAAAAATTGACACTAAGTAAAATATTCGCTATAATTACTTCGAAATCAAAATATTAAAGAAGTAAAAATGAAAAAATTTTTTTGGATAAAATCTTGATATAGAGATAATATAATTTAATTATCATTAATATGAAATAATATATTGTAATATACTCAAATATCTTTAATTCGAGATTTTTGGGATAACTTGAGGAGGTGATAAAAAATCATTTAAAACAGTTAATGTCAGACAAAAAAAGGTGGTATATACATGGGAATCTTAAGAAAACTATTCAATATAAACAAGACAAAGGAGAGAGAAGATATGTCCAATGTAAAATTAGCAATCATTTATTATAGTTCAACAGGCACGAATTATAAAATGGCAAAATGGGCTGAAGAGGGTGCTAAAGAAATAGGAGCAGAGGTTAAAGTGTTAAAGGTTCCTGAGCTTGCTCCTCAATCAGCAATTGAAGCTAACCCAGCATGGAAAGCGCATCTTGAAGAAACGAAAGGTGTTCCTGAAGTGACGTTAGATGATCTTGAATGGGCAGATGCCATTATTTTCAGTATGCCAACTCGTTTCGGAAATCTTCCTTCGCAAATGAAGCAATTTTTAGATACAACAGGTGGACTTTGGTTTCAAGGAAAACTTGTCAATAAAGTTGTAAGTGCCATGACATCAGCTCAAAATCCACATGGAGGACAAGAGCAAACGATTTTAAGCTTATATACAACAATGTTCCATTGGGGAGCGATTATTGCAGCACCAGGATATACTGATCAATCAATTTTTACAGCTGGTGGAAACCCTTATGGAACAAGTGTATCTGTTGATCAAGATGGAAAGATGAAAGAGGATGTAAAAGAGGCAGTTAAACATCAAGCAAAACGGACTGTTACAGTTGCTCAGTGGGTAAAACAAGGTAATCAATAACTCTAAAAAAGGAATGTGGAGAATCATTTATTCTCCACATTCCCCCAAAAATTTAGTAAGTAGTCGCTTCTTCTTCACTTTGCTGATCTTGCTCATTTGAAATCTGAAATCCCATTGATTGTACCATTGATTTTGATTGAGCTAAGTAAGTTTCTGCTTGGTTTTGCCATTGAATAATAACTTTCATAAAAGATTGAAATTCTGTCGGGGCATTTTCTTTCATCACTTCTAATCCTTCACGAACGTTTTTATCTTGCTTTTCTGCATTTTTAATACATTCTGTTAATGTTTTAACAATAGATGATTGTTTTTCACCATTATGAAGCCTTTGAGCAGAACCAACAGCAGTAACGCGATGGTAGGATGCAGGAACTAAGTGGCTATGCATTTCTTTGTTCCCTTTTAAGTCTTTTGTTTTTGGAATATGAAAAAGCTGACTACTCATGGCACAAACCATTTCTTCAGCATAAAGACTTTTTTGGAGTAACATTAATACTTGTGTCCATTGACTATTACGGTACCAATAAGTCTGATACAAAATATCATCCCCTCTTTAAAATAGATTCTATCCTCATGTTTATGAAATGGTTTGTCCTATTATGAATATTATTAATAGAAGAAAAAGAAATAGGCTAAAAAAAGTTTAAGCCTATTTCTAAAAAACAATTGTTTTGTTTTTATATACGATAACTCGGTCTTCTAAATGTAATTGAACTGCACGCGAAAGAACGTCTCGTTCAATTGTTCTTCCTACTCTTTTTAAATCTTCCACATTATAGCGATGATTCACATCCTTAACACCTTGCTCAATAATAGGCCCTTCATCTAAATCTTCTGTAACATAGTGAGATGTAGCTCCAATAATTTTGACACCTCGACTATATGCTCTTTCATAAGGCCTTGCGCCGACAAAGGCAGGTAAGAACGAATGGTGAATATTAATAATTTGATATTGATAATGTTTTATAAATTCAGGAGATAAAATTTGCATGTACCTAGCTAGAACGACAAAGTCAATTTGATACTGCTTTAGTAATTCAAGCTGTTTTTCTTCAGCTTCTTTTTTATTTACTTTATTTACTGGTATGTAATAATATGGTATTTCAAATGATTCTACAGTTTTTTTCAAATCTGGATGGTTACTAATAACAAGTGGTATTTCACAAAGGAAATCTCCAGATTGATAGCGCCAAAGAAGGTCAATCAGACAATGATCCTGTTTAGAAACAAATATTGCCATTCTTTTTACATGATTCATATAAGAAAATTTCCATTTCATTTGTAGCTGGTCTGCAATCTTACGAAAACTTTGTTCAAGAGTGTCTTTTTCCTTTTCGATTTGTGGTAGTTCAAATTCAACACGCATAAAAAAAGTTCCACCAGATGGGTCCGTTGAATATTGATCGGATTGAAGGATGTTTGCTCCATGTTCATATAGAGCTTTTGATACTTTTGCAACAATACCTTGTTGGTCAGGACAAGTAATAAGCAAACGAGCACGATCTTGATACTTGTTTAAATACGTTTTGAACTGTTCACTATTTGTCTGTAGCATCTTATTGCCTCCAAAAAAATTTCAAATTTTAAAAAATATTTTCTTATTAGAATAAACAGTGAATATATAATTGTCAAATTAATATCACTCGTAATCTTACAAATATTTTATGTGAAAGTCACAAAAATAGAAATAAATGGTAGAATAATATTGAATAATTTATTTGGGGGGATGTAAATGGTATGGCCTATAAAAACTTTTGGTTGCTATATTTACTATTTTGATTGAAGTAATAGTTACATATATCTTTTCAGAAGTTTTACATATTCGATTTATTGAATTAATGTTTTTCGTTGGATTAGCCTTTTCAACCATAATCTTTCTTTTTTCAAGTAGTGGAGGGATTGTTCCAAATATCATTATTAGTTTAAATAATGCTTTAACTGGATATGTCCAGGAAAGGGAAGAATTTAAATATCGAATAGGGGTCGTATTTCTTTCTTCTTCTATTTATTTATTGATTGGGCTTATATTTTTTATTTTATTAGTTACAGAGGTCATACCTCCCGTATAAAATACGTAATTAAAAAAGGAAAAAAATGTTATATCTTAGACAAGTCTTCATTCATAGCATGTTATTAGTAAAATTGAAAGGAGCTAAACATGTTTTTTTATCAAAATGTAAACCGCAGACAAAGCCCGAGACCATTCTACCCTTTATACCCATATTCAGGATATTCACCTTATTGGAACTATAATGCATGGATGAGTCCGTATGGAGGGTTTTATCCATATTATCAATTAGGCACAAGTTACCATACACTATCTGGAGAATTTAACGGGGGTTTACCTGGTACATTTTTTGTTCCGTTAGGTAGACATAATTAACTAAATTAGGAAAGAGTATGTTTTAGGGGTTGTAATTTTTACAACCTCTTTTTCAGAATAATACAGTTTGGCTAAAACTAATATTGTTATAAAAAAAGCAGTACATTAAAATATTTATATATTTTTAAAAAAAATTTTTCTATCTTAATATAAATAAAATATTAAAATAATTTATTATTTTTTTTTTAAAATATAATTGTAATTTTTTTATAAATATTTTTTTT